>Ga0181520_10000215_pt1 | contig 123083 bp, 97 predicted proteins | sample PEATcosm2014_Bin_29_FD_132451 | JGI IMG/M metagenome (GOLD analysis project Ga0181520, IMG submission 132451) | Peatland microbial communities from MTU Mesocosm Facility, Houghton, MI, USA - PEATcosm2014_Bin02_30_metaG | ecosystem: Environmental > Terrestrial > Soil > Wetlands > Peat | place... | reverse complement strand
GGGACGCATGCGTTTTCCCCGGTAATTGCAGTGATAACAGCAACTTCTGAGGATATTTTACCGCATAAAACCACCTTATGTCATTGATTCTTTGACATGTTAAGAGATTATTCAGAGTCGAGTGATTACATCGAACTGCATGTCGTCTCCAAATAACTCGGCGACCCGAGCCTTGATGTCGTCTGTGTGGATGCTGGCGTAGGCGTGGGTTTCATACCCTGCGCCGCGATCCAGGGCTTTCCGGCTTGCTCCGCAGTACTTGCATCGACCTTCGGACCATTTGTGCTTCAGGCGCTTGAACCACACGTTGCCAGCTTCACTTTTGAAGCAGGTCGCAACCGAGTGGGGGCCGTTGGCTTGCTTGGAGCAATACAAGCTGCGCCGAGCCAGGAGGCTCGTAAGGTGTGTAATGCCGATGCCGAACACCTGGTTCTGAAGCACGTGATCAACGCGACTTTGGAGGTCGGGAATCTCCTGGGCCAGGCCCTGAATCAGGCGGCTGGTGATCTCGCGCAAGAAGATGCCAGACTTCGTGCAGGGGTCAAGGAAGCGCACTGCGCTGTTGCCCCATATGTCGGCACCGCCATTGTTTGCCGCCCATGCGTCGGTAAGCGCATTCAGCATCCGATTGGCGAATTCTGGCGGTGTAAACACCTCGTCGTTGGAAAGGTTGGCGATGCAAGTCAGCACATCTGGGTTCCGCCCGCGAAGCGAAAAGCTTGCCTGCTCGTTCATTAGGGCTGCTCCTGTTCCCTTCCCAGCGGGCTGTTCGCAAGCTCCCGCGCGGTCATGGATGGGTACACCTTGATCGGTGTGAAGACTTCATGTTTGCCCAGATGTGCGAAAAGTGATCCCTCCTGGGAGTAGGAGGACATCTGCGTGAGGGCATCGAAACGGAAGTCGCGCCGCTGGAACCTGCCATTGCCGAGGTAGCCCCACTCGGCGAACATGATGGGCTGGCCGTCGTTGGTGAGCATCGACAGGGCATCCCCTTGCACCAAGTTCTGGGTCAGGACGTAAGACGCGGCCTGGTAGTATTCGTCCGTCTCGTCCACGTTCAGGTAGTCCGCCAGAACCTCCTGCATGTTCGCCCGACACTCGGCTATATTGTCTGCAAGCAGTTCAATCCCGTAGGCGCACATGAGGGCCAGAAGTGCGTATTGCTTCTTTTCGAACTCCGACTTGCTGAACTTGACTTCCACCGCCACCAGCTTCCGTTTGAGGATACGAACCAAGAAATTTCCGCTCCCGCAAGCTGGCTCCAGGAAACGCGAGTCGATGCGCTCGGTCTCCTCTTTAACGAGGTCAAGCATGGCCTCCACCATCCACGCGGGGGTGAAAACCTCACCGTGATCGGCAATCCGCTGCTTTGACTTGGTAAGGTTCATACGTAAGTTCTTCGCTGTAGATTCCTTTCAGATTTGCCAGTCCCGCGACGACTACGCATCTGGCCCCTGTGATTTCAGTTATGCGTCCCCGGCGGTTTCACCTGCGAATTGGTCGGAATCAAAAAACTGCTCTAGGCAAAGGTAACACCAGCCCCCGCCCCTGATCTGATCTGCAAAAGCAGCAGCAAATGCGGCTAAGGGTTCTCTGCCCCCTCGCGCCCGCAAGGGGTGTCCCCAGGCTTCCGCGCTTCGCTTGTGCAGCCCTCCGCTGCGCTCCGTCCTTTCCACTTACCGCTTCGCTCTCGTTCCAAGGATGGGTGATCCCCCCATAAGCGCTAAGATAACGGTTGACGATTAGGGAGTGGATTACTATTCTCTTTGCATGGCTGATCTAGAGAATTGGCAGGTTCTCGTAAGCTTGCTTCCCTCTTCCTGGGAGCAGTTGGGCCGCAGCAGCGGGGCTGTTCGGCGATTGCGCGGGTTTTTCAGCCTTGAATCCCTGTTACATACGCTGTTGCTACATGTCGGCTGTGGCTGGTCGTTGCGCGAGACGGTCGTTCAAGCTAAGTTAGCGGGGCTGGCCGAGGTCTCCGACGTGACGCTGCTCAATCGGTTGCGCGACGCGGAGAATTGGTTTCGACAGCTCTGTGAGCTTCTCTTGCTCGAACTGGGCGTCACCTTGAAGCCAACTATTTGTGGAAAGAACGTGCGCCTGCTGGACGCCACGGTGGTGAGCGAACCGGGCAAAACCGGAAGCCAGTGGCGCATTCATTACAGCTTGCGCCTGCCCTCTTTGGACTGCGACCACTTTGTTCTTACCTCGACAAAAGGTGCTGGCGCTGCAGAACGATTTGCGCAATTCAAGTTTCAAGCCGACGATCTGGTTCTGGCCGATGCCGGATACAGCCACCCACCTGGTATTCAGAGCATCGTCGAACAACAGGCGGCGGTTTGCGTGCGCTTGAACCCGTACGCAATGCCGCTGTACGACAAGGCCGGAGAGCGCTTTGATCTGACCGCGCGACTTGGTGAATTGACCGCGCCGGGAGAGATTACCGAGTGGCCCGTATGGGTTCATTCCGGCGAGTGGAAATATCAAGGACGACTTGCAGCGATCCGCAAAAGCCAAGAAGCGATTCGGCGGGCGGAGGTGCGCATCAAGGACAAGGAACAGCGCGGCAAAACGGTTGGTCCGTTGGGCCGACTTTGCGCCCAGTACGTGCTGGTCTTCACAACGCTTTCCGCCACGGAAGCGAGCGCCGAAGAGGTTCTGGACACCTATCGGTTGCGATGGCAAATCGAACTGAGTTTCAAGCGGCTGAAGTCGATCGCCGAACTCGGTCATCTTCCGAAATACGATGACCGAAGCAGCCGCGCATGGCTCTACGGGAAACTATTCATTGCCCTGTTAACCGAGAAGATGATGCGCGTGGCAAGCACCATTTCCCCCTGGGGTTACACGGCGAAAGCCACGGAGAACGCGCAGCAAGTGGCGTGAATTCCCTGGCCTGAGCAAGGGAGACGTCCGGGTACTTGCCCAGCGTCATTAGCTTTTCCTTGCCTTCAAACCGATACGACCACCGCCAATGCTTGCCACCAGCGGGCGTTACCCAGAGGTAGAGGCCCCCACCATCTCCGGTTGCGTAGGCTTTTTCCCTTGGTTTTGCCTTTTTAATCTCGGTATCGGTCAGTGCCACGGTGCCCCCTGCTGGAAAAGATACACCCACTTCAAAAACAGGATACACCCAGACGTACACCCGCCAGATCGTGGCTTCCAGTGGATGCACTTGGACGCTGAAAGACCTAAAGCCTAGCAATTGCTAGGCTTTAGGTCTTTATCTTGGATGTCTTGGGATCGTCTCGGAAGGGGTCCTGGCGGAGAGGGAGGGATTCGAACCCCCGGTACCCTCGCGAGTACGTCTGATTTCGAGTCAGGTGCATTCAACCGGGCTCTGCCACCTCTCCGCGATGGGTACTGCTTTGGCCGATCAGGCCTTTGCGCCGTTGGAACTGGTGCGCGTGCCCAACAAATGCCGGCCGGCCGGAAGAGGCTTGTGTTCCATGGCCGGATGCTGGATGGCCAGTTGGCCAGCCAATCCCGAAGCAACGGAGACACGTATCTCTTTCAGCGCTTGTTCAGTTTACCGGCAATGGGGAGCGGCTGCAATGGGGGAAGGGGGGCGAAAGTGCCGGCCGACCGCAAATGAGCCGGGGAATGAGCTCGGACACAAAACGGGAAGGGTGGATTTTGCCGAATAACCCGGGCTTCAGATGTCTGCTACCGGCGCTGGTACTGTGACTAAACGATCGTATTCTCTCCGGGGTCCAATATCTGGGATCTCCATCCCGCGGACGAAGACCAGCCTGCGGGCGCCCTTACCCCAGGGCAGCCAGATTTTGGGCCGGACTTGGAAGAAGCAAGAGCTTGATAGTTCCGGAAGCTGAAGAATTCAAACGAAAACATAGTGCCGGATCCGATTTGGCAAGATGGCGCCCGCTGACGCGGGGGTCGCGAGGTAGCAGGTTAGCGGGTGCATCGCCGGAGCCGGTTCCGTCCCCTTCGGCTCGCAGGGCCGATGAGCAACCAAAAACAAATGCGGGAGCCGAGCGTCGTTGGACGAAAGCGACGGCGCCGATGGCGAGCAAATGGGCCGCACAGGCCAAAAGCGCGGGAAAAGCGTATGCCTGCGCCATTATGATGAGTGTTACTTTACTGGTTGCAGGGGCATGGGCTTAAATCGGAGAGCGGCGGGTTCGGGGCAGGCTGTGCAGGGCCTAGCCGAGCCGATGGTTTCCCCGGGGGAATGCGGTAGCGGGGTTGGGTTAAGCAAGGGACTGGGCAAGTCGGGACAAGGGAGACGGGATAGTTATGATGGAATTCCATATTTCACGAAAAGCGCGCGAACGGTACCAGTTCGCGGAGTCTCTTTTTTCTTATACCGGGAACGTCGTCTTTGCGAATATAGCCGCGTGCCGCGAGTTTGCCCACCGCATGAACAAAGTGCGGGAGGTGGAGAAGAATCCGGAGCTGGCGGTACATGCCGGCGCACTGTATGCGATGGGGCTGATCGACGAGGCGAGCCACGTACTGATGGCGCACTATCGGGAGCAGTTCGATCCGCAGGTGATGAGTTCGGCGCTGGAGTGGTTCAGCGCGCAGGTTGGGGAAGATGCGCTGAACAAAATGCTTCTGACCTTTGTGCAGCAGTTTCCGGGGATCACAGTAATCAAAGGCCTGGAGACAGCGGAAAAGTGGCTTGCGGGAGCGACGGATGGAACTCCGCATCGCGAGGCCGCGCTGGAAGAGCTTCTGCTGCTGTGGACGGCGAACCGGAATGAGGCGTTCAAGCAGTTTGAGGAGCTTTTCGAAGAGAAGACACTGGCGGAGCGGACGGTTTATCGCGAAGTGACGCGGCAACTGCCCGAGTATTTTGCGACCCGCCCGCTGATTCCGTTGGCGGACGCCAAGCCGATGAACCTGCTGGAACTGCTGCGGGCCCCGGCGATGGGCGCGGCGACTTCGCTGAGCGCGCAACTGGATCTGATCCGCAAGCTGTGGAAGGGACTGCTAGGCGAGGCGCTGGAGAAATTCCTGCTGATCGCCAGGGAGATTCTGCACGAGGAGGAACTGGCGATCTGGATGCAGTTCCATCCCGAGACGCTGGAGGCGGCCGCGCGGCGACGCCGGGAGAGCGGGCAGCATGGGCCGGTGGACTTCAGCCATGCCGAGGTGCCGACATTTGGCGATGCGGCGCACGAGTATGAGAAGTTCAGCCCGGATACGGCGTGGATGCCGACAACGGTACTGGTGGCGAAGAGCACGTTTGTGTGGCTGGCGCAACTGAGCAAGCAGTACGGTCGAGAGATCAACCGGCTGGATCAGATTCCAGACGAGGAACTGGCGACGCTGGCGGCGCGGGGGCTGAACTCGCTGTGGCTGATCGGCATCTGGGAACGGAGCCGCGCATCGAAGACGATCAAGCAGCTTTGTGGGAACTCGGAAGCGGTGGCGTCGGCGTATTCGCTCTTCGACTACACGATCGCGGACGCTCTGGGTGGCGAGGCGGCGTACATTCATTTGCGCGACCGGGCTTACGCACACGGGGTGCGGCTGGCCAGCGATATGGTTCCGAATCACATGGGGATCGACTCGCCGTGGGTTGTGGAGCATCCGGAGTGGTTTATCGGCAGAAATGAGTCGCCCTATCCGGCGTACAGCTTCAACGGGCCGAATCTTTCGCACGACGACCGGGTGGAGATCAAGATCGACGATCACTACTTTGAGCAGTCGGATGCGGCGGTGGTTTTCCAGCGGCGCGACAAGTGGACCGGGGACACGCGGTACATCTATCACGGGAACGATGGAACGAGCTTTCCGTGGAACGACACGGCGCAGCTGGACTATCTGAACCCGGCGGTGCGGGAGCAGGTGATCCAGACGATTCTGCATGTGGCGCGGCTGTTCCCGGTGATTCGCTTCGATGCCGCGATGACGCTGGCGAAGCGGCATTTTCACCGTTTGTGGTTCCCCGGGCCGGGAGCGAGCGGAGCGATTCCGTCGCGCGCGGAATACGGGATGAGCCAGGCGGAATTCGACCGGTGCATGCCGCACGAATTCTGGCGCGAGGTGGTGGACCGTGTGGCTGCCGAGGTGCCGGGCACGCTGCTGCTGGCAGAGGCCTTCTGGCTGATGGAAGGCTACTTTGTGCGCACGCTGGGGATGCATCGCGTGTACAACAGCGCCTTCATGGTGATGATGCGGGATGAGGACAACGCCAAGTACCGCTCGGTGATCAAGAATACGCTGGAGTTCGATCCGGACATCATGAAGCGGTATGTGAACTTCATGAGCAATCCGGACGAGCGGACGGCGATTGACCAGTTTGGCAAGGGCGACAAGTGCTTTGGCGTGGCCACGATGATGGCGACGCTGCCCGGGCTGCCGATGTTCGGGCACGGGCAGATCGAGGGTTACACCGAGAAGTACGGGATGGAATACTATCGCCCGCGCTACGATGAGCGGCCCGATCAATGGCTGGTGGAACGGCACGGGCGGGAGATTGCGCCACTGCTGCACCGCAGGTGGCTGTTCGCCGAGAGCAGCAACTTCCTGCTGTACGACTTCTTCACGGACGGCGGCCAGGTGGACGAGAACGTGTTCGCCTACTCAAACCGGAACGGGAACGAGGCGGCGCTGGTGGTGTACAACAACCGCTACGAGTCGACGCGCGGAACAATCGACCGCTCGGCAGCATACGCCGACAAGGGTTCGGGGCAATTATGCCAGCGGACTTTGCACGAGGGACTTGGTTTGGGGAACGGACAGGCGACCATCCTAGCCTGGCGCGACTCGCACACCGGGCTGGAATACCTGCGCCGGGCGAGCGTTCTGGCGGAGCGGGGAATTACGCTCGACCTGCACGGCTACGAATGCCACGTCTTCCTTAACTGGCATGAGGTTTATGCAACCGTCGAGCAGCGTTGGGACAAGCTCTGTGACCAGCTCAACGGAAATGGTGTGCCCAACCTGGGCGAGGCCCTGCTGAACCTGGAGCTACAGCCGGTACACGAGGCGCTGAAATATCAGCTGGATCCGGCGGTGGTGCACGGCATTGCCGATCTTGCCGAGGATGCGCACGCGGCGGAGGGCAGGAAGCACGCAGTTCCGCACAGTGGAGAGATCCTTGACGTTGCGTGGAGACGCTGCGAGGCCTTTTTGCAAGTGGCGCAGGCGGCCTATCAGGCTCATGCGGGCAAGGACAAGGTGGTTGCCGCTCCGACTGCTCCGCGACTGATGGGACCGGTGTTCCGCGAGCGGATGCGGGCGGCATTGCGTATTCCGGCAGCGGAAGCATACTTTGCCGAGCCGTGGGGAGGCGCGGCGCGGCGCATGATTCCCAACTCGAACCCGCAGGTCGCAGCGACGCTGGTATGGGGGCCGGTGCTGGGATGGTGCGCACTTCAGCTATTGGCGGAATCGATCAGTTTGGTTTCTTCCGCGGATTCGCCGGAGAGAGTGGCCGTGGATCTGTTTGACAGCCTGCGCTTGCGCGAGCCGTTCGCGCAGGCGTTCCAGGCGCTTGGGTTTGCGCGCGAAGAGGGATGGCGGGCGGCGGCGCGGATCAAGGTGGTTCTGCTGGCTGACTCAGGCGCAGGGCGAGAAGAGGAAGCGGCCGATGGTGGGAGCGAGGAAGCAACGGGTGAATTTGTTCGACCGGAACTGGCAGGTGACGAGCGCGTGGCCCTGGCGCCGGGCTTGTGGCGCGATCCGGACGTGCGCTGGTTGACAGGCGTTCATGCAGCCGACGATGGGACGGAGTACTTGGTTCGCGAAGCGTACGAGGAACTGCTCTGGTGGTTGCAGGCTCCAACGCTGTTGCGGCTCGGACCCGATGCGAAGGCGAATCGCGAGACGGCTGCGCAGATAGGGATGATCATCGAGGACGCCTTGCTGACCGCCGAGGCCGCGGGCTATAGGATCGATGCGCTGATGCCGGCCGTTGCCATTCCTGCTACCGAGGCGATCGCAGAAGAGGTCCTTGCGGAAGAAAATCCGGAAGGAGTGATCGAGGAGGCCGATATTCTTCAGCCAGTGGATCTGGAGATGGAGACGGAGGAGGACGCTGCTGCGGAAGAACTGGCGGAGGTTGTGAGCAGCGAGGTTGTTGCCGATTCGAAGGAACCTGCCTCGTAGGAAGGAACAGGTCGATTGTTCCGCCAGCTAAAGGATTCAATCGAAAACAGGGGATGGGGTCGAGGTTGGCGGGTTGGCTCCCGCTCACGCAGGGATGGCAAGTTCGCAGGTTGGCGTTCACGTCGCCGAGCGTAGTTTTGTCCGCCTTGGGCCGGTAACTCCGGTGGGAAACCATAGCGGAGGGACAATGACAAGGTCCAACGAATAGAGGGCGCTGCCTGCCGGCAGCGCCCTCTTGGTTATGCTCCAGGTGGAACTAAACCGGCTGGGGCATGTGGTCTTCTTCGTCTTCGATGCCGTAACGGCGCAACATGTTGGGCAAGCTTTGCGAGAAAGCGGAGCGCGGCATCACGGTATCGCAGCCGGCTTCGATGGCCTTCAATTTGAGGTCACCCTGGAGGTGGTTGAGGAACCCGACGATGGAGGTTGCCTTCTTGAGCTTGGCCTTGTACTTGGGAATCAAGGTCATGGGCTTGGCCGCTAGATTGTTGAGGTCGAAGACCAGCAAGGCGGGCTTCTGGTTCTCAGGAAGCTCCGTGAGACGGGTCAGAGTCTCCTTGTCGCCCTTGACGAATTCAACCTTGACGCCGAGTTTGCGGGCACTTTCTTGAATCTTGGCGAGGAAGAACAAATCCTCGATGAAACAGAAAATGCGGGTGACGGCGTCTTCGCGCACGGCGACGGTGGGCTGTGGGGCAAAGGATTCCTGATAGTACCCGGCGTAGCCACCGCTGCTGATCTGCGTGGTGGAGGCAGGACGATCTGCAACGTTGCCGTCCACGGTGCGATAGCTGTGGTCCATGGGGCCGACAAATTCGCGCGGGCCTCTCTGCTTTCCGCCTGAGCTCTTGCGCTGCTTGCCCTGCGGCGGAAACGAGGCGCTGCTATTGTTGCCAGGCTGGGGCGCGGGAGCGGAGCTCTTTTGAAAGGCTTTCTTCTTTTTGCGCGGCTGGCTCTGGGAGCCGTTGTTCTGCTGGGAGGCTTGGCGGGGCGGGCGGGCCTGCGCAGGAGGCGGGGCCGCGGGAGGCGCGACCGCGACAGGCGCAGGCTGCTGCTGGGCCTGAGGCTGCTGCGGCTGCTGAGCCTGCTGGCTGGTTTGGCTTGTCTTATTCTTGCGGCGGCGCCGGCGGCGCCGATGCCCCTGCGACTGTCCCTGGCCATTGGCCGGAGACGGCCCCATTTCAGACTGGGGCAGCGTCGATTCTGTCGTCATGCTTGTACTTCCTGGCACTCTGTTCTTTAGTAGTGCATTGGTTTCTGGAATCCTGCTTCGCCCAGACGGGGTGCTGATATTCCCTTGCCTGCAGCCGGTTTTTAGAAGACCGGAACAGGTCGACGAGCGGTGAAAATCGCAATAGGAGATCGAGTAAACTGCCACAGAGCAGGGCTCGGAACGCAATTTACATTCATCTCCAGGGGCTTTGCCAACCAACCAGCAGTCATCTTTCGTCTACTGCAACCGGCTGTGGGTCCGTTGTCAGGATCGAGAGGATTCGGCCAGCCGTTTCTTCAGGTAATGCCCTTCCTATGGGAGCTTTCGCCGTTCCCAGCCCAGTTAGCATATGACAGGTCGGCGAAATATCCTTGCATGCGGCGAGCTTACTCTGCCCGGCTCGGGTGGCTCGCATCAGCCGCTTGATAGGCAATCCTGATACTACAACCTGTCGAGCAAGCTGGCAAGTAGTTCCAGTGGAAGAGGTAGCCAAGAGTAATCAGATAGGTTTCTTCCCCTATGTGGAACAGCGAGCCAGGGCGGGGGGTGGGTGTGCTGCCGAGAAGGCGCAAGGAGCGGAGTGAGTCGGGCGGAAACAGGAGGTGAACGAGCCCTGACGCAGAAAAGCACCGCCTGGATGAGCGGTGCTTCAGATCCCTGCGCTGGTCACTGGCCTCCCAGCTATCGATGAGTCGGTGGTTGTCCACCGTACTATCAAGCAGATTTTCCCGGCCGGACTGCCCTTTTGAGGGCTGCTCATTGGCGTTGTTCTTGCCGGGTGTCTGCCATTCTTTTGGCTGCCTGGAATCTCTTCCGCAGCCTGTACATCACTGGCACCCTCTATATAGCAATTATTGCGCCAAAGTAGAGCATGAGCATTTTCATCAACTTGCGGCCCCGCTGACCGGGTAGTTTTCCGCATAACGGAAGGTGAAGTGGGGATTGGATACAGAAAACCATAGAGCGAGGGTCATCGCTGGCAAGATGGGCAGTAGTGGGTACCCCTTCCGGCGACGAGAATGCGGCGGATCGGGGAGTGGCAGCAGCGGCAGGGTTGACCGGTTCTGAGATAGACACAGTGTTCGAGCTGGTAGAAACCGCGCACGCCGTCGGCATCCACATAATCGGAGACAGATGAGCCGCCGAGCCGGATGGAGTGCTCGAGGACCTCGCAGAGGGCGAGGCGCAGCTTTTCGAGCCGGGGGCGGGTAAGCCGTCCGGCCATGGTGCGGGGACGAATGCCGGCATGGAAAAGGCTCTCGTCGGCATAGATGTTTCCCACCCCGGTGAGCAGTTCCTGGTTGAGCAAGGCGGCCTTGATGGCGAGGCGGCGGCCGCGAAAGAGGGAGGCAAACTCGTCTTTCCCGATGGTCAGAGGATCGGCGCCCGCAGCGGCAAATGCCGCGGTGTGTGCGAGGTCCCTGAACTCCAGGCGCCCGAAGCGGCGGGGGTCAACGAAGCGCAGCTCTCGTCCGCTGGCGAGGCGCAGGCGGGCATGGGTGTGCGCGGCGACAGGGTTGGAGGGGAAAGTGACCAGCAAACGCCCGGTCATGCCCAGATGCACGATCCACTGGGCCGCAGGGAGATCCTGGGAGGCATCGAGGGGGGTATTGAGGGCATCTTTTAGAGCGCTGCCGTGGTTTGGCAGCGGGGCACCGGACGGCGGCCCGAGCTCGCAGACAAGGTGCTTCCCGGTGCGGTGAACCGCTACAATCCTGCGTCCTTCAAGGCCATCGGTCTGTTGGGCGGGAGGAGTTTTGAAGGGCTCGCTGTGAGAGCCGAACCAGGCTTCGGTGATGAGGTCGCCCTTTACGCGGTCGTTGACTCCGCGCGCGATGGTTTCGACTTCCGGCAATTCAGGCATCGGTCCATTTTATGGCTTTCGCGCGGCAGAAAGCGCTTGCGCCGAAAAGGGAGAGAGTTCACCCGGCATAGTGGTTTGCCCGTTTCTCGTTTTCCGCACGCCGGGCCATCATGTCGCTGTGTTTTTCCAGGTAGACGACGCCGACGATGGATCCGACCAGAAAGAAGCCGACGGAGGCTCCCTCGGCCAGATCGAGGAGGCGGTCTTCCTTCTCTGTCTGGTAGACGATGGTGCCATCGATGTTGCGCGGGGTCATGCGCATGTCTTCCGGGACCGGAGAACGGGGCAGGATGCTCAGATAGTGAGTGGAGAGAATGGCAGAGAGAACCAGTCCCGCCAACCCGGGGAGCAGGAAGAAGAGGGAGAGGCCGCGCAGTTTAGGCAACTGTGAGTCTTGCATGAAGTTCGTCTCAGCGGATATGGACTTACAGCGAACCGCGTACCCGAAATTCTTCCAGGCAGCGCTAATTCATTTGATGCAGAGGAGACAACGGGTGAACAAGGAGACAGAAGGAATTTCGGCCGCTTCCCTGTTTCCTGAATGCATGGCACATGTTTGAAAGACCGATGGGCATCGCGGGATCCAACTGGAATGCCACAGGGCTGGACCGCAAAGCCAATCGCGGCGCAGATCAATATTCATAGTGTAGGCGAAAGGCAGGCAGACACATGGAAAAACTCGAGAAATTCAATGGGGTGAAAGGAGTGATGCACTGGAACCTGCCCTGAGCTTTCGCGTGGGCAGGAAAGCCCAGAACAGGGCCGATGGAGCAGGCTTCTGAAGCTTCCCCTTGCGGAGTGCTCTCAGTGACGCTCTCCGGAGCCGCGAATCCGGCTAGCTTCAAAGCTGACAACCTTCCATTGCTTCTGTTCGTTGCGCACGTAGACCCGGGTGTAGCGGAAGCTCCCGGAGATCTCGCCCTCCTGATTCGCGCCAGTTACGGTGGCAAGAGAGGTGACCAGGGCAGTCGCTCCGTAGAAGCGGACTCTGCGGTCGGAGAGTTCGAGGGAACTAAAGTGAATTCGTCCGGAGACCATGCCGGCAAGCAACTGGTCTTTGTTCTGCAAGGTCCCGGAAGGCGAGATGCCCATGAAGTCATCTGCGAGGAGAGCGCTCATGGCCACCGTGTCCTCTTTCAAGATGGCATTTCGCCAAGCATCCTCCAGTTGGTCGATCTCATGGCGGCCTTCATGCTTTTGGGCGCGCGGCAGTCCAGGCTTCTGAGGGAGCTGAGCGATTGCAAAAAAGGGAGTAGCCAGGACGATCAGCAGCGTGATCAGCCGGGCCAACTGTCTTGCGGTGTTGTTCAAGGCATCCGGCATATGCGTATCGGATGGTATCTCCGGCTGCGCAGGGCCGTCAACGGGATTCCGGCAGGCGCGCGCGCAGGGAGTTCATAACAGGAACAGAAGCGGCGATTCTGTTCTGACATAGGACGAAATGAAACGGGAAACGGCTTCCGCGCATTTTGCCTATTTGACGGCATCGAAAATCAAGCGAGAGCGACCAGATCTTCGCGGGAGCGTTCGCGCATTTTCTGGTATAGGCCACCCACGGCGAATTTCTTGAAGTGCGGCGAGTCGCGATGGGCGGCGAGGGCCTGCGCGTCCTTGTACTGTTCGTAGATCAGGACGGTGTCGGGGTCCCCTTCGATCTGGTGGGGGATGTAGCTCACGCAGCCAGGCTCCTGGCGCGAAGCCTCGGCAAGCTGGCGCAGGATATCGGAAATATCCGCACGATCTTCGGGAGCAAATTTCAGCCGTACAGCAAAGCTGATCATCTGAGGACTTCCTTTTGCGTCCGGGATTTTCAACCGGGACGCATTACCAGTTTATCCGTGAATGCTGTCGAGGGCGGCGGCGAATTCGGGCAGAACCATGGTCTGATTCCGATCCGGTCCGGTGGACACCATTCCGATACGGGCGCCACTCTCGCGTTCCTGGAAACGTAGGTATTCTCTTGCGGCGAGCGGCAGTTCGTCGAATTCGGTGATGCCCTCGGTGGACTGACGCCAACCTTTCAACGTGGTGTAGATGGGCTTGATGGACTCCAGACCATGGACATCAGCGGGGATGGTGTCGGTGACCTTGCCCTCAATTTCATAGGCCGTGCAGATGGGGATCTCATCCAACTCGTCCATTACGTCCATCTTGGTGACGACCAGCCACTCCGCCCCATTGACCTGGTTGGAATAGCGAAGCAGGGGCATATCCAGCCATCCGCAACGCCGCGAGCGCCCGGTGACCGCACCGTATTCGTTGCCGCGGGCGCGGAGATGATCGCCGACCGGCTCGTGGATCTCGGTGGGGAACGGGCCCTCGCCGACACGGGTGACGTAAGCCTTGGTCACGGAAACCACGGTGCCGATGGCGGTGGGTCCGACGCCGGTGCCGGTGGACGCGCCTCCGGCGGTGGCGGAAGAAGAGGTGACGAACGGGTAGGTGCCGTGGTCGATGTCGAGCATGGTGCCCTGCGCACCCTCAAACATGACGCTGCGGCCCTGGGAGATGAAATTGTTGAGCATCCGGCCAGTGTCGGCGACAAAGGGGCGGATCTGCTCGGCTGCCGCCGCGTACTCGTCGAACATCTTCGCGGGATCGATGGGTTCGCTGCCGAAGAGTGCGTGGGCGATGGCGTTCTTTTCCGCGCAGGCGGCTTCGATGTGGGTCTTCAGCAGTTCCGGCCGCAGCAAGTCGACGACGCGCAGGCCGCTGCGGGCCATCTTGTCTTCGTAGGCCGGGCCGATTCCGCGGCTGGTGGTGCCGATCTTCTGACGTCCGGGCGCGCTTTCGGCGGCCAGCTCGATCATGCGGTGATAGGGAAGGATAACCTGGGCGCGATTGGAGACAAAAAGCCGCTCATCGATTTCGATGCCCAGGGAGCGGAGCTTGGCGACTTCCTTGAGGAAGGCGATGGGGTCGAGCACGACGCCGTTGCCGATGACGCCGACAGTCCCCTTGCGCAACACGCCGCAGGGAATCAACTGAAGGACGAACTTCTGTTCGCCGATGATGACGGTGTGGCCGGCGTTGTGTCCGCCAGCATAGCGCGCCACGGCGGCGAACCGCTCGCTGAGCACGTCGACGATCTTCCCTTTGCCTTCATCGCCCCATTGGGCGCCCAGCACTACCGCAGTCTTTGCTCGCATGTGGATCCGTTCCCCGTCGCTTGTCTTTCCAAGTGAGATACCCCGGCCCCTTCGGTTTTCCGCATGCGGAAGGCCGATCCGTGGCATGGGTTGCAAAACGAAGGTGCGCCCGCTTTCGCCAGCACCAACTCCGATGATAAACCCTGCCTGTCTTCCAACAGACGAGAAGCGCGAAAGGGCGGACCGCTGGCGCGAGTGTTCCCGGCTGCGAAGTGTAGTAGAAAGGATGGGAAGGAATCCTGCTGTTCCGGAACTGAGTTGCGGGATTGGACGCATATATTCGTACGGGCCCAACGATCCACTGAAAATCACCCGAGAAGCACGAAGAAGAGGAGAGACAGTCATGTCAGAAGCTACGACGAGGAAACATATCTTCAATGCGGAAGCCAAGATTATCGAAGGGCATCTGCGCCAGCCGCTTACTCAACAGATCCAGCCGCAGGCTCACACCCAGCTACCGGCCGAAGGCGGGTACCGGTATTGCCACTCCCGGGACTTCCGGATTGAGGGCGTGCTGAGCTATGAGTCGGCATACAGCCACGTTTCGGGATGCAAGAGCCTGAAGTCCGGCGGAGGATGGGAAACGTTGAGCACGACAGTCATCCAAGGGCTCAACATTCTGGAGATCCTGACCGCAGACCGCGTGGTGGGACAGATCATTACCGAGCACCCGCTGATCGGGCACGTTCCTACGATCAGCTTCCTGGGTACGCGGTTCGAGAATCTGCGCATTGCCGGAGAACCGGTGGAACTGGACCTGGACGTGGACATTCTGGGGCAAAAGCCGGAGAATGACGCGCCGTATTCGAAGGACGGGGAGGTTCTGAGCCGCATAGAAAACCAATACAAGCGGATCAGCGGAAGCAGCGATCTGCCGGCGGAAATGGCCGGGCACTACAATCAACTTGCCTCCAGCCTGGAGAGCACGGAGAAGGTGGAGTGCTCGCTGGTGAATCAGGCGGCTGGAGCTTATTCCGGCAAGACACACGGGCATATCATTCGCATTCCCCACTTCGGTACCGTCACCCTTGGCAAGGTGAAGGTCACGCACTCGCAGTTTGCGGCGGGGACACCCCAGCAAACGCTGGTGGAGTTGACGATGATCGATCTGAAGCTGGGCTGCGCGATCGAAATGGACGGTCCGATCGGCGGGGGAAGCAACAACGGGGGCTCCGGGGGCGGGGGCACGGGCGGAGGGGGAGACTGATTTCAGAAGAGAGCAGCCGGATCGGGCGCGGCGGGCTGCCGCGCCTGCTACGCCAGCCGCGGAGAGTCCGCGCGCTGGCGTGGCTTTTGTTGTTGACGCCGCTGGTGCTGTTGAGCGATACCGTGCCGGGCCGCGCTCAGAAAGCATTGGAATATGCGCGTGCGCTCCGTCAGCATGGCCGTTTAGCCAGCTGCCAGCAGGCGGCGGAATGGGGTTACCAGGAGTTCCGCAGCGCCGACCCAGTCTGGGCGGCCCGCTTCAAGCGCCTGGAAGCAAACGCTATGCTTTGGCGCGGCCTGGAAAACGACGCGCTGCGCATCCTGGCGGCCTTTCCGCCAGACGCGGACGATGCGGCGGGAAACGTCGATGTTCTGGCGGATGAGGGAGCCGCTTTTACGCACCGTCGCGCATGGGCGGAAGCGGACCGGCGCCTGGCGGAGGCGGAGCGCATTTGCCAGAGTCGGGATTTGCCCTCGTGCGGCGAGGTGATGAACGAGCGTGGCAGGTGGGACGGCGCGCAGGAAGATTTCGGGAGCGCGTTCCGGCAATTCCGGATCACCTATGCGTATGCGCTGGCGCACCGGAATCTTAGATTGCAGACCGCCGCATCGCTGAACGAGGGGTGGGCGGCCCTGAACCTGAATCTCTACGATGATGCGCAGTATTGGTCGCGCATTGCTTACCGGGATGCGGTTGCCATTGGCGATGAAGATCTCGCGCTCCTGGCAACCGGCAACCTGGGGCTGGCATATTATCCCTTTGGGGATGCCGAAGAATCGCAAAAGCTGCTTCAGGACGCGGCGCAGAGTGCGGCGCGGTTGGGCGACATCCGCAATCAGTTGATTTGGGTCAGCAAGTTGGGAGAAATGGATGCCTATGCGCACCGCGATGCCAGCGCCGGCGAAGCCTACCGGCAGGCGCTGAGCCTGGCGCGGCAGATTGACAACAAGGAGTGGATCTGCACGCAGCTTCTGGACTTGGCGGATACTCTGACCGAGAGCGGAAAGCTGGACGAGTCCGGAAAGCTTTTGGACGAGGCGTCGGGCCTGCTGAAGGGGCAAGGCAATGAGCAGACGCTGGCGCTGAGCGTACTTCAAGGCGACCTGGCCTTTGCTCGCCATCAGGATGCGAAAGCGGAGGAACTTTACCGTGAGGTTGAAGCAGACCCGCGCAACATAATCAACATCAAGTCGCGGGCTGGCAGCGGATTGGCGGAAACCCTGGCGCGGCAAGGCCGTACCCGGGATGCGGAGACGGCGTACAAGGCAGCAATGGCGGAATTTGAAGTGGCGCGCGCGCACGCCCACGGGGTGGGCTCGCAGCTTCCTCTGCTGACCCTCGGCATGCCGCTCTACGAGGGATACATTCAGTTCCTGGTGGGGCAAGGCCGGATTGAGGATGCGCTGGCGATCGCCAATCAGAGCCGCGCGAAGACGCTCGAGAGCAGTATGGAACGGAGCCCGGACGCGGCGGTCCAAAAGGGCGCTCAAGCGGCCGACCGAGTGGATCCGCGCCGGATCGCCGCGAGGACGGGCGCGACTTTGCTCTTCTACTGGCTGGCGGAAAAGGAGTCCTATCTATGGGTGATTACCGCGCAGAAGGTCACCCTGGTCAAACTTCCCCTGGAGGCCGAGATTGACGAGCAAGTGAAGAATTACCGCAAAGCATTGCTGGAGATGCAGGATCCGCTGGCGACCGGAAATGCGGATGGACGCGCGCTGTATGCCGAGCTGGTTGCTCCGGCGGCGCACCTGTTGCGGGCGAATGCGCCGGTGATCGTTCTGGATGACGCCAGCCTGAGCAAGCTGAACTTCGAGACACTGCCGGTGCCGGGTGCGGCATTCGGGCGGGGAGGGTCGAACGGATCCCACTACTGGATCGAGGACGTCACTCTCCGCTCCGCGCCATCGCTGACGGTTCTGGCGCATTCAGAGCCGGCTGGCGAAAAGGTCGCGGGAAAGTCGCAAGGAAAGCTGCTATTGATGGGGAACGCCGACACCGCCAGCCCGGACTATCCCGAGCTGCCCATGGCGGGGATGGAGATGGGCCTGATCCGGAATCACTTCGCGGCGGCGAACCAGATGGTACTGGCACATGAGCTTGCGACTCCGGAAGCGTATCTGAGCAGCGGGCCGGAGCGGTACTCGTATATTCATTTTGTGACGCACGGGGTGGCCAGCAGCACCGACCCGCTGGATTCCTCAATCATTCTTTCCCGGACCGGCACGGAAGATAACTCGTTCAAGCTCTATGCGCGGGATATCCTGCGCCGGCCGATCAGCGCGCGGCTGGTGACCATTTCCGCCTGCTACGGGAGCGGATCGCGCGCCTTTTCGGGGGAGGGGCTGGTGGGTCTTTCCTGGGCGTTTCTGGGGGCCGGAGCGCAAAACGTGATCGGGGCGCTGTGGGAAGTGAGCGACGAATCGACTCCGCGCTTGATGGACAGCCTTTACGCCGGGATTCAGCAAGGGGTGGAGCCGAGCATCGCGCTGCGCAACGCCAAGCTTGCACTGCTGCACTCCTCGGGAAGGTTTCGAGCGCCATTCTTTTGGGCTCCCTTTCAGGTGTACGCGGTGCGCTGAGGGAGCGACCGCTTCGATTGTGGTTAGTTTCCCATCCTTTCCGCAAAAGTGCGGAAGGAATGGGGCACGGGGCTCTCCTTCTGCGGCCGGAGTTATCGGCGGAGCGCCGGAGTGGCAAGAGCTGCTTTCAACGGGGCTTCTACGCCAGGGGATTTGGGAAACCTGGTAATGTGCCTTTCGGGAGCAACCATCAGTTCCGTGATCGAGATGCGGCGTTCATCCAGGGCGAGGGCGAGGATTTCGCCGGCAACGCGAGCATCTTCAAGCGCATCGTGGGCCCGGTAGACAATGCCGAAGTGCCGGGCAAGGCCGGTCAGCTTGTGGTTCGGCAGATGCGGCCAGGCGGAACGGGCGAGCCAGCAGGTGTCGAGCCATTTTCGATAGGTGAGGGGCTGGATCTGCGCACGGGTACAGGCGCCGGAAAGCGCCGAGCGGTCGAAATCGGTGTGGCTGGCCACGGCAGAGCCGGCCAGGAGCGAGTTGACCTTGTCCCAGACTTCGCTCCAAGTGGGAGCGTCGGCGACGGCATCCGGCCCGATGCCGTGGATTCCGATGTTGAAGGAGTTGAAATAATCCTGGGGATTCACCAGGGATTCCCATCCGTCCACCATTTTGCCGTCGACAAAGGCGGCGATTCCGATCTGGCAGATGCTGTGGCGGGAGTGATTGGCGGTTTCCACGTCCACTACGAGGAAATCAGCGATCATTGCGGCTGCTCTCCCGTCGGTTGGTGGCCTTCGTTGAGGTAGATTTCTGTGTAGTCCAGGTAGTTCTGCGCGTATTCGAGGATGAGCGCCCGGTCGGCGTCGGAGAGCTCGCGGCGGAGTTTGGCGGGCACGCCAGCCCAGAGTGTGCGGGGCGGAACGACGGTGTGCTCGGGGACGACCGCGCCGGCAGCGATGATGGAACCCTCGCCGATGTGGCAATCGTTGAGGACCACCACGCCCATGCCGATGAGGACGGCGTCTTCGACGACGCATCCATGGACGGTGGCGTTATGGCCGACAGTGACCCAGTCGCCGACGACGACGGGATAGAGATTGCGTTGCCCGTGGAGCACGGCGCAGTCCTGGACGTTGGAGTTTGCGCCGACGCGGATGGGGTTGACGTCTCCGCGGAGGACGGCGTTCATCCAGACCGAGGAGTGCTCGCCGAGCGCCACGTCGCCTACGATTTGGGCGGAAATGTCGACGTAGCAGTTTGCGGGAATGCGGGGCAACCTTCCCTGGTAGCTGCGAATCATAGCAACAGACGCCTCCAAGGAGAGTTTAGAGCATTTGAACCCTGGGGATGGGAGAGGCTGGTTTGCGCACCCTCCTTGTGCAGGTTTGGCGGTGGAGCAGCGGTTCAAAATCGGATGCGCAGGGCGCAAGAATGGTCTTTGTTCCGAATCTGTACCCGGGCGGTCCATGTTTTCAACAAACACTGCGTCTAATTTGGCTAAATCTTGATGATTCCACTATGATCGGAGATGCCATCCAGGCAGGATTGGAGGTGTGACCAATTGGCAGAGGTTCGTGTTCAAGAGGGTGAACCGCTCGAAAACGCGCTTCGCCGGTTCAAGCGGAAGGTACAACAGGAAGACATCATCAAAGAAGTAAAACGTCACTCCTACTACCTGAAGCCCGGTGAGAAGCGTCGCGTGAAGGCAGCGTTGGCACGCAAGCGGAATCGGAAGAAGGCTCGCAAAGAGCAAGACTAGTTTGACGGGCCAGGGCGAATGCGGAGTTATTGCGAGACGAAATGAGATCGAGCAAGAAGTACGTTATGTATTAATAGCTTGATCACCAATTGGCTTGACAATCGGCGCAATTCGCTCTCAACTGTTCCAAACCATTCAATGGCAGGACCGGCGCTCTTCCGTCTCAAGCTTCATAGAGGCAGAAGAGCGCGGTCGGCAGTTGTGAAGAGTTGAATTGATAGATTGAGTCAAATTGCTCGTGTCAGACTGAACGAGCTGGATTTACGTGTCCTCTGCAGGTGGATCAGGACAAGCAATTTTAGCCGCAAAACCTTCATGCGGCCGGGCCCTACTAGAAAGTTGTTCGAAGACTGGGGTCAGGAGCTGCGGCCGGGTGTACTCAGGGTCGAGTTTCAGACAACCACCCCTTCGTTCAGGGAGCGGTCATGGAATTCACCGATCGAGTTCTAAAGTGTGTTGACTGCGGGTCTGAATTCGTTTTTACTGCAGGCGAGCAATTTTTCTTTCACGATAAGCAGTTCGTGAACGATCCCAAGCACTGCAAGCAGTGCAAGGCGAAGCGCGCGCGCGGGAGTCGACGCGTTCGCCCGGAGACGCGGACGACCTGTTCGCAGTGCGGCGAAGAGACGACCGTTCCATTCAAGCCGACGCAGGGAAGGCCGGTACTTTGCCGAGCCTGCTTCCAGATGCAAATGGCGCCGATCGTCTAAGTGCAGGAAAATAGGATATTTTCACATTTGCTGTGCGGCAAATGACGTGCGGGGCAGGTAATCGCCCCCCGCGGATCATGCCGGCGAGGCGGATGTGGACCCCTTTCGATCTCGATAATGCGTTAGCGGATTGCATGTGTAAAGAGGAAGTCACCCCCGAAGTCCGAGGGGAACCCAGCAGTGCGCAAAAGTGTCGCCAACTGTGCATAGTGGCGCTGACTGTGGAAGAGGGCATGCGCCAACACCTTGCGGTGGGATAGTGTGCGAGCCTGTGGCGGGAGCCAGGCGAGATCCAGGCTGAGGGTCAGGTCCCAGTGATGCGTGGGGTCAGCAAGCAGGCGGCGGTAGATTTCAGATGCTTCCGAATGCAGGGCGAAGAGGGCTGCGAGCGGCCCTGTGGGAACGTCCTCCTTTGCGAGGACTGGAAGCTGAGCGAGGCGCTGGCCCCAGCGCAATTCGACACCCCAGATATGGGCAACAAAGGCCAGCACGTTGGCAGAGCCTCCTATGCCGCAGGGAAATTCGAGAAGCGCGGGTTCGGCGTCCAGGTGCGCTCTCCAGAAGTTGGCTGACTCTTCATTCCAGATCCGCAGTTCTTCCAGAGTAATGGCAGGAGTCATGGCTTTTTCCTCAGTGCGCGATGGCCGATATCGCGCCGGTAGTACATTCCATCGAATTTGATTTCATCGAGCGCCTGGTAGGCGCGACTTAGAGCCTGTTGAAGCGAGTCTCCGGCCGCAGTCACACCGAGGACGCGGCCTCCTGCGGTGACAACCTGATCATTCTCCAAAGCAGAGCCGGAATGGAAGACCTGCACGCCCGGAACTCGGGCTGCCGCGTCGAGACCGCCGATGGGCAGGCCCGATTTGTAGACTCCCGGGTATCCCGCCGAACTGGCGATGACACAGGCGGAAGCGCCGGTGTTCCAGCGCAAGGTGGTTTCGGCCAAAGTTCCGTCGATACAGGCCTCGAGTGCATCGACGAGATCGCTCTCGAGGCGGACGAGGATGGCCTGCGTTTCGGGATCTCCGAAGCGGGCGTTGAATTCGAGGACTTCGGGACCGCGGGCGGTCATCATGAGGCCGATGTAGAGCACACCGACGAAGGGCGTGTTTTCAGCCGCCATGCCGCGCACGGTGGGGATGGCAATGTGGCGCATCACCCACTCGGTCATATTGGCGTCGAGCAGGTAATCGGTGGAGTAAACGCCCATCCCGCCGGTATTCGGGCCGGTGTCTCCTTCGCCGATGCGCTTGTGATCCTGTGCCGGAACGAGCGGGGTGACGAATTTGCCGTCGCTGAGGCAAAGGAAGCTGATCTCATCGCCCTCCAGGAACTCCTCGATGACGACCTGGCTCGCCGCTTCGCCGAGAAGCTTGCCGCTGAAGAGACCCTGCGCAGCTTCGAGGGCGGTGGGTCGGGATTCGCAGATGAGCACACCCTTTCCGGCGGCCAGACCGTCCGCCTTGACGACGATGGGCGCGTGAAAGATCTCAACAGCCTTTTCGAATTCAGCGGCGTTGGCGCAGACGGCGTAGTTGGCGGTGGGAATCTTGTGGCGCTGCAGGAACCGCTTGGCGAAACTCTTGCTGGTTTCGAGCATGGCCGCGGCACGCGAGGGACCGAAAACGCGAAATCCTTTTTTCTGCAAAGCGTCGACGATGCCTAGAGAAAGCGGCAGCTCGGGGCCAACAATGGTCAAACCAGGATTTTCCGCCACGACGAGACTCACCATGGCATCCAGATTCTTCAAGTCGACCGGGACGCAGCGGACCATCCGGGCCATGCCCCCGTTCCCCGGCGCGCAAACCACTTCCGAAACCCGTTCACTGCGCGTGACAGACCAGGCCAGCGCGTGTTCGCGGCCTCCCGAACCCAAGATCAAGACTTTCATAGTGATTCCCTGCTCTTTCTGCTTTCAAGACCTGAAAGATTATCTGAGCAAACCGGGGAGGGGAAGTCAAACGCGCGACGCGGAGGGACGGGCCAGGCGGTTCACTCTCCTATACTGGCTCCTATACTGATGCGTGGCGGTTGAGAGGCTCAGAACCCAAGACTCGCGGAGGAGTTGAATTGTGTGGAATCGCCGCATCAAGCCTTACTTTGAGAAGGCGGCCGAAACCGAGCGGCGCAACCAGCAGGTGCGCATATACCGCCGCAATCAGGCAATCGGGCTGGTGATGCTGGCGGGCGTGATCCTGGTGTGGTGGCTGATGCACACCAATCCAGCGTGGATCTTTCCGCGGGGCTGGTGGCGGCCATGAGTTTTTCCTCGATTTCGAAGAGCCTTCAGGTTGCGGGGGATGAGCAGTTCCCACAGGACGCGCAGCCCTCGCAGGACGCGGAGTCCTCGCAGGACGCGGAGTCCTCGCAGGGCGCGCAGCCCCTGGCGGTGCTGCTGCTAGGGCCGACGGGGAGCGGAAAGACGGCGCTCTCGCTGGCGCTGGGCGAACGATTCAGCGGCGAGGTAGTCAGTTGCGATTCGGTTGCCGTATATCGCGGCATGGATGTAGGCTCAGCCAAGCCTTCAAAGATCGAGCAAGCGAGGCTGCCGCATCACTTGATCGATGTCACTGATCCGGACAAGCCGTTCACCGCAGGTGAGTACAGCAGGCAGGCGCGGGCGGCGCTGGCGGCGATTGCCGAGCGCGGCCGCTTGCCGTTCGTAACCGGAGGAACCGGGCTCTACCTGCGCGCTCTGACCGAGGGGCTGTTTGCCGGGCCCGAAAGGCAAGTGGAACTGCGCGAACGGCTGCGCCTAAGCCAGGAGCGGCATGGCGCAGGCTGGCTGCACAAAATCCTGGCGAAGCTGGACAGCGCAACAGCCGCACGGATACATGCGAATGATACGCCCAAGGTGATTCGGGCCATTGAGGTGTGCCTGGCGGGGCGGAAGCCGATGTCGGAGGTGATGGGGCGCGATCCGCTGACCGGATTCCGCCTTTTGCGCATCGGGCTGAATCCGCCGCGGGCGGCTCTTTATGAGCGGCTGAATCACCGTTGCGCAGCGATGTTTGCCGGCGGACTGGTGGAGGAGACGAGCGCACTGCTGGCTAGCTTTGGACAGGTGCAGGCGCTGGATGCGCTTGGCTATAGGCAGGCACTGCGCGTGCTGCGGAACCCCGCTTCGCGGGCCGAAGAAATTCTGGCTGCTCAGCAAGGGCATCGCAACTACGCGAAGCGGCAGCTTACCTGGTTTCGGCGGGAACCGGAGGTGCACTGGGTCGAGGATTTCGGCGATCGGGCGGAGACGCAAAGGAAGGTCATGGAATTGGTAGAAAGTCGATTGCTGGCAGTCCACCACAAAAGCGGCTGAATGGTATGGCAGGTTCGGCGGCTGCGCCTGCTTGGGGCGCAGGGAATCCATTTAAACTAGGCCTTGCAAAGCGGCGCTTTGGTGGAACGGAGCGGCCGGGAACGGAGTTCTCAGGTGGCGGAGACAAACACGGTTTACGATGTAGTGGTGATTGGCGGCGGCCCGGCGGGGTATACGGCGGCGATCCGCGGCGCGGAGTATGGATTGAAGGTGGCCCTGATTGAAAAGACGCCGAAGCTGGGCGGCACCTGTCTGCATGTGGGCTGCATTCCGACCAAGGCGCTGCTGTTCAATGCGGAGATCTGGGATCACCTGAAACACGCCGCTGAGTTCGGCATTGAAGGCATGGGCACGCCCACATTGAACTGGGCCGCGGTGCTGGCGCGGAAAGATGCGATCATCACCAAGCACGCCAAGGGGCTGGACTTCCTGATGAAGAAGAACAAGATTACGGTGCTGCCGGGAACGGGGCGACTGACCGGGCCTGCCGTGGCGGGTGTGTACAAGGTCGAGGTGAGCAACGGGGATTCGGTTGTCCCGGTGGAGGCAAAGAACGTGATTCTGGCCACCGGGTCGGACGCGAAGACGATCTTCGGGCTGGAGCCGGACGACCGAATTCTGACCAATATTGAAATGCTTTCTGTTGCTGAGCCGCCGAAGTCGCTGATCGTGATTGGAGCCGGAGCAGTGGGAATGGAATTCGGCTCGATCTTCCGCACCTTTGGCGCCGAAGTGACAATCGTCGAGTTTTTGCCGCGCGTGGTCCAGGTGGAAGACGAGGAGATCTCGAAAGAAGTAACTCGGCTGTTCAAGAAGCGCGGGATCGACGTGAATACGGGCTGCAAAGTGGAGCAGATTGAAAAGACCGAGGCGGGCGTGCGGGTTACCTGGACGGATGCCAACGGGAAGACGCAGCAGAAGGAAGCCGAGAAGGTTCTGGTAGCCGTGGGACGCGCTCCGCGCACGGCCGACCTGGGAATCGAGAAGACGCGGATCGAGCTGAATCGCGGGGCCATTCCGGTGAACGAAGCACAGGAAACCGTGGAGCCGGGCGTGTTTGCCATCGGCGATGTAGTGGCCAATCTACCCCAGCTAGCGCATGTGGGCGCGATGGCGGGGATGATTGCCGCAGCCAAGATCGCGGGGAAGAATTTCCGGCCCATTCGCCGCGACCGGATTCCCGGCTGCACGTATACCGAGCCGCAAATCGGGTCGGCTGGACTAACAGAGACCCAAGCGAAGGAAAAGGGCTACGACGTCAAGGTGGGCAAGTTCCCCTTTGCGGGAAATTCGAAGGCCACCATTTTGGGCAACCACGACGGTTTTGTGAAGGTGGTGTCGGACGCTCAGTATGGCGAGATTCTGGGGGTCCATATCATTGGGCCGCAGGCGACAGAATTGATTGCGGAGGCGGTGGCGGTGATGGAACTGGAAGGGACAGTGGAGGAGATGATGTTCTCGATTCACGCGCATCCGACCTTGGCGGAATCGATGTTGGATGCTTTTGGGGCCGTGGGTGGAATGGCGATCAACGCATAGAGGCACGAATTGCGCTTGAATTCTGCAGGGCCCGAACCGCGACGACTTATGGGTACGGGTGCGGCTGAAAGTGAAAGAGGTTCTCCTGATAGGCGGGCCTCGCTTTCGGCCGAGCCCCGTGTCAAAGGCGATAAAGCCTCCATATCTTGTAAATAGTTGATATTTAAGAAGATGAATAGGATTGCCGCGTTGCGTTCAATTCGGGCCGAATTGATTAAGATCATGACATTCTGAGGGAATTAAATGGAATGGAGAGAGCAAAGCTTTCTCCGAAGGCATTTCGGGCTACCTTCGTGGGTTCGCAGGCGCTGAGATGAAGAGATGGGAGCGGTCCCGCAGGGGAATCGCTCCCATTTTTGTTTTTTCCGGCAATAGGCGCGCGCATTGGAAATGCGGGAATGGTGGGCGAATGACAGAAGCGAAACAGAAGCTGGCATTGGCGAGGAAGCGGCCCGCCGCCAAGAAAGCAAAGACGGGAGCGGGCAGAAAAAAGGCAGGGAAAAAGGCCGAGGAGAACAGCAACGACCCCGGCGAAGTGGTGCTGAACAGCGCTGCCAAGGAGGCCCTGACGACGGGTGGCGGAAGTATCGCCGCGATGCTACTGCGCGAGTCGCTGTTCGGCATCTCGAACAGCACCAAGCTGCTGGTCGACCTGGCAGATGAGCCCGCGGCGGAAGCGACGCCGGAAGCGCAGGAGCCTTTCGTAAGCCAGGCGTTGAAGCTTGCCAACGAGCCGCGATGGAGGGATGAAGATCCTGATGCATTGGCGGAGACGAGCCACGTTGCCGACGCTGAGAACGACTGACGGGGCGGTCCCGAAAGACAGACTCTCTAAATCAATCCAAACATTTTGCGGCTTCTAAGACAAACGCGCAACGAAGCTCGCGCGAGGGAGAATCCGCGGCTCGGCCGATGGCCGCCGAAACGACCTGAATGGGATGGGCGAGCGACCAGGTAACACGTCCGCTACAGGAAGAAATGAGATGAAATGAGACTCAGAGAGAACGCATGCTTGCGCAGGAACAGATCGACGACGCCCAGCCTGCTTGCGCGGTTGGTGCTGGGGATGACGGTGGCCATTCTGCTGCTGGGGAGCAAAGTTGAGGCACAGACGACGGTTTCCACCACGACGGTGCAAGGGACGGTATACCTGGCCAACGGACAACCCGGCTCGGGCACGGTGCTGATCAGTTGGCCGGCGTTCGCGACGGCGCAGAACCAGGCGATCACTGCCGGAACGACAACTGTGACGATCGCGGCGAATGGTTCTTTGAGCGTGAATCTTGCGCCCAACCAGGGCGCGTCTCCGGCGGGTCTTTACTACACTGCGGTGTATCACCTGAGCGATGGCACGACCAGCACGGAGTACTGGGTGGTGCCGGCCCTAGCGCAGGCAAGTGTCGCATCGGTGCGCGCGCAGGTGATGCCCGCCGCGCAGGCGGTGCAGACGGTGAGCAAGGCCTACGTCGACCAGGAGATCGCGGAGCTGACGGGGAGCCTGCTGACCGCTTCCGGCGGGACTTTGAGCGGGCCGCTTTATCTGAATGGGGATCCTACGCTGCCGCTGCAGGCAGCGGACAAACACTATGTGGACGCAACCAATGCGGAGGCGCTGCCGTTGACGGGCGGCGCGCTGACCGGTCCGCTGACTGGCGTGCAATTGGGGGCTGTCTACCAGGTAGACCAGTTCGCGGGCGCGGATTTCGGGGCCAAGCTGGCAGCGTGCCTTGGCAACCTCAACGCCAGTTATGGCGGCACCTGCGATGCGCGCAACTTCAGCGGAACGCAGACGATGGGAGCGAACCTGATCATCTCCACCGCCGATGTCGCTGTTCAACTGCCCTGCGCGCCGATCTCTACAACGAATCAGATCCTGGTGACCGCGGGAACAAGAAATGTGGCCCTGCGCGGATGCGCGTTCCGAGGCACGAACGGGGCTAGCGGAGCGCAGGGTGGCACGGTCTTGCTTTACGCAGGTACAGCTTCGGCGATCCAGGTGGGCGACCCGACGTATGCGGTCGATACGCAAGGCTTCCATCTGGACAACGTGGCCATCAATACGACGGGGTCGACGAGCGCAAATGCGCAGGCCCTGACGGCGTTTCGCACCCAGGAGATGGACGTTGAGAACGTGTATCTGCTGGGCAATCCCATCCAGACCGGAATGACATTGGATGGAACGGGCAACTACACGGGCGGTACGTTTCTGGATGTGGATCTGAGCGGGTTTCAGCAGGCAGTGAATGCCGTTGGGCACCAGATTGCGAATCCGGCAACGACCGACTGGATGAACGCAAGCACCTTTGTGCGGCTGCATATTGACTGTCCAACGGCGAATGGAAACCCGATTGCCGGGACCTACGGAATCAATTTAGCGCAAGGAGACGGGAATACCTTCGCCGGCGGCGATGTGGAGGGTTGCGATGTGGCGTTGCACCTGGGAGCAAACGCGCAGAACAACACCATCGTTGGATTGAGAAACGAGAACTCGAACAACCAGATTATGGCGGACACGGGCAGCGCCTACAACAACTGGATGACCGGTGGGACCATGTTCACCGGCAAGCTGACGGACAACGGAACGCGGAACAGCTTTCTGGATACATTCCACCGGAGCTTCAATGGGATCAAAGGAGATTGGTACGGGAGCCAACAGGATGCAACTGTCACCAACCACTACCGCCTTGGAATCGGGTTGGGAAACGAGCGCGGACTGCTGGACCGGTACCAGTCCGACTACGGCTATCGCTGGACGACAGGACTGAGCGACGCGACAGCGGGCGAGCAGTTCTATCAGATTCTGGATGAACTGAACAACGTGTATCGCGTATCGATCGGGCAATACAACGACGGGCAATCGAGCACCAACAATCAGACGGTGATCAATGCGGCGGGGACCGGCGCGGTAGTGCTGAATGGCTCGAATGGATCCGGCACGGGCGGCGTTGTCTTCGGGTCGGGTGGCAGCGCGGAGAATACCGTTGCGACCATCGACAGCCAGGGGGATGCGCAGTTCAATGGAACGCTGCAGGTTAGCGGGACCTCGACGTTCGATGGATCCACCACGGTGAAGAACCAGGCAGACGCGGAAATTGACGCATTTCTGTGGGCCGGCGCGACGAAAAGTCAGAAAGAGTCGTTCATCTACAAGGACTGGAACGGAAACAGCCAGTGGTACATGGTGAAGGACGCGAGCAATAACTGGGCATTGAACTCGGCTACTGGCGGACTGGACAGCTTCAAGGCCTACCAAAACACAAACAGCGGCGACACTTATGTGAATGCGAGCAACTCGACGGGGCACATCCGGCTGAATTACGAGACCGGATCGGGGGCCGAGACAGATATCTATGCGGGATCGAGCGCAAGCCTGACCGCGGCATTTCTGGGCACGAATGCAATCAAGTTTCCCGGTCTGGCGGCCGCGAGCGGCCATGGCTGCCTGCAGATCGATACGTCGGGCTATTTGAGCAACAGCGGCGCGGCGTGCAGTGCAGGGAGTGGGACCGTCAATGCGGGAAGCACAGGCCAGATCGCATACTACGCGGGGAACGGCACGGCAATCGCAGGAACCAACACGGTGCCCGTTACGGCAGGCGGAACAGGCGCTTCCAGCGCATCGGCGGCGCTGGCAAGTCTCGGCGCACAGGCTGCGATGCCCGGGGTATCCACCGATGGAGCGAATGGCTTGGTGGTTGCAGGCGCTATCGCGGCGACATCCGCGACTGCTCAGATTGTTAATGGTATTCGATATGCCAGCAATTACGCCGGGTCGGATATCGGCGCGAGAATTGCGTCCGCCATCTCGGATTGGAAGACCAACGGAGGCTCGTGCCAGATAGCCGTCACAGTGCCGGGAACGATTAGTACGTGGCCAGACATTCCGCAGGGCTGCTCGTTGACATTCACTCCGGGGACCTACACTGCGACGACAACGCTGCTGATGCACCATACCGGATCGTCCTTCGATTTTGGCGGCGCTGTGCTCATCGATTCAATCGGTGGTGGGACTCCCGCAATCGATATCGGTAAAGCGTCCGCGCTGGCCGCATCGCCCGGAACAGTGAACACAAGCGGCACCACGGTTACGTGGGTGAGTGGGCCGACGTTCGCGGATATCGACCCCGGTGACCAGATAGCCATCAATGGGACGGCTTACAACGTGTCCTCGGTAAGTTCTTCAACAAGTCTGACGGTGACAGCCAGCGCGGGAACTCAAACGGGCCCGCCGTTCATGGCGATCATGTATGTCGAATCGAGCTTGCAAACGAAGCTTGCTCCGCAGGTGAAGAACGTCACAATTGTTGGCGGAAGCGGCGACCATGTGCGCCTGACAGCCACTCAGGATGTGATTCTCGACAAGGTGACTTCCATCAATGCTGGGGCGTTGCCGTTTGAATTTCGTGGAGCGAATTCGGGTGATAACTACTCTCTGATTGCACACGGCGGCACAACAGGCGCAATTGCTTTGAACGGGTTCTCGTTTGCAGGTCTTTCGAGCGGTTCGAATGACAACCGATTCTTCGGCGGGGAGATTGTTGGGACCGCCGCAGGCAGCGCCGACGCCGTTTCGATTGCCTCAGGCGAGGTCACCTTCTACGGCACCCGGTGGGCGGGCAACTACGCCGCAAACTCCGCTCACATTCAAGGCGGCGCAGGTGGATTCAATTGCTATGGATGTTCCATGGAGCGGAACGGTAACGGAACATCCTCCTCAGTGCAGGTTCTTTTTGACGGATCGACCACCGCGATTCCAAGCGCGGGGATTCTAAGCGGCATGGAGTTTTCCGATGCCGGTTCGTCGTGGGGCGGTCTTGGCGTAGCAGTAAAAGCGGTAAAAGCGACGGGATTGAAGATTGAGAACAGCGTCTTCGCCGGATATGCTTCCGCTGTTTCGAGCGATTCCAATTCGCAATGGACGGACGACACCAATACTTACAGTGGCAGCTTCTCGGGCGGCGCGATTGCGGGAACTGGACCTGGCGTTTCGATTTACAGTGCCGTTGGGCTCCCGACAATGGCGCTGACAGAAATCGGAGGGCTGAATACCAATCCTCTCAACTTTTTCAGTTCCTCGGCAGTTGGCGGGGAAGGCGATCCTGCGGCGGTTTTCAATCACGCCGGAAGCACAGCGAAAGCATGCCTTCTTTTTGGCACAGCCACGAACGCGAAAAACTCTTCCATTTGCGGCGTAACGAACAGTTCCACCGCTGGCGATTTGGTTCTTCGCGCGAATATTGCGGGGAATCAGACCGAGATTGCCAGAGCGTCCAGTACGACCGGGCTGTTCAACTCGACGAGTGGATATTCTATCGGTGGGAACTCCATTCTCAACTCCTCCGTTACCGGTCCGCACGGAACCAGCGGTACCAAGGTTCAACTTAGCGATGGAACCGGCGGGAGCGGGAACCTCTCTGTTTTTGCATCGGATGGAAGCCTGACGAATGGTGGAGCACACAACGTGACATTGCCCGTCAGTTGCGTAGCTGCCAGCGGTTCCGGCACGGCATATACCTGTTCAACTTCGCCGGCGTTCACGCCAGCGGCCAACGACCGCATCCAGTTCAAGGCGGATGTAGCCAACACAGGCGCAGCCACACTGAATGTCAACGGAAGCGGAGCGGCTCCGCTCTACAAGTGGGGAAACACATCCACTCTTGCGAATGGCGACTTGCAAGCCGGGCACTACATCGGCGCCTATTACGACGGCGCTCACTGGCAGCTCGAGGGGCAGCTTGGGAGCACCGCGTCCAGCAGCCAGGTGGTGTACAACAACACTCCAGCCTGGCTGCAATTCCTGGGCAGTGGTGCGGACGGCGCAAATACTACCGCGAGCGGCATGTTGACAGGAGAGAAGTTCTATACAAATTTCACGGTCCCTTATGGGAACACGGTAACAGTGAATCAGGTCGGATTAGTCGTCCACGCGACGGGCACATGCACGATTGCGGGCACAATCGACGCCCGAGGAGTAGACACCACCGTCACATCCGCGGATATGGGCGGCGGCGCGGGAGGCGGCTCGGGCGGCGGCGCGGCGGCGGGAACGGCGGGAGCGGCTTCGCTTCAAACAATCGCGGGTGGATTCAGCGTGACCGCGGGCGGAACAGCGGGCGCAAGTTCCGGCGGCAATGGCGGGAATGGCGGCACTTACTCCACCACGACAGGAGCACAACGCGCAGTCGCAAATTCCGGAGGCGGCTCCGATGGCTTAGGTTTAGGCGGCGGCGCGGGACAAGCAGGGGGAAGCTCTGGCGGCGCGCGTGGATTAGGTGGTCTGGGAGTTGTTTTGATTTGCTCCTCCATTACCGGCACGGATGGCACGCATACCGGCGTCATCGATGTGAGCGGTGGTTATGGAATGCCTCCCGCTGCAAACAGCGTGGGTGCCGGCAGCGGCGGTGGTGGAGGCGTGGCCCTGCTTTCATCGCAGACCGCCGTTGCGACGTGGCCCACTGTTTATGCGGCGGGTGGACCTGGCGGATTGGTCGCGGTCCCTGAAGCTCTGGCCACGAGCGGCTCCTGCACATCCCAACCGAAAGTTACGTTAGGCGTATCCGGTGGTGCTCTCAGTGGTGCTTGCACAGTTATTCAAGCTGGGGCGGGATGTGGGACCGGCACAAACATGACCTGGAATATTGCAGGGGGCGGCGGCACGGCAGGGACAGCGGCAATTGTGCCGACCTGGTCCGGTGGCGCTTTGGCGTCCTGCACAGCGACGGCGGGCACATCGTCGGGCTACACAGCAGCAACCTACACAACAGCGGGAACAGGCGGAGATGGCTACCCCGGCTGGTTCGCGGAATATCAAGGATGGTAGGCGGTAGCCGATGGCAGACACCTCGGGGGATGGTCCCAGGGGCTCGAGAGCGAGCAAAGGCAGACTCGGGATTCAGGCCCGTGTTGAGAGACGGAAAGAGGAGCTGCGAGAGACGCCTGCATCGCATCGTGGCGGAACGGAAAAGTGGGAGCCGTTGCCGCAGATCCTGAACGCCGAAGAACTGAGGCGCTACGGAAAAATTCTCGATATTCGCCCGGATAGCCTGGGTGGGAAGACTGTGGCAATGGCGCTTGCCGAGCAGCTTCTGCGGGTGCGGACGCGAACAGGGCGGACCGCGCCACTGTGCGCGAATGAAGTGCAGACAGCGTTTGAAATGCGCAGGGGAAAACAGAATATTGTCTTGAAGGCCAGACAGATGGGACTGACCACTTGGGCGGCGGCGCGGTTCTTTTTGAAGACCATCACACGGCAGGGGACGCTGACGCTGGAAGTGGCTCACACGCAGGAATCGGCAGAGGAGATCTTCCGGATTGTGCACCGGTTTCTGGACTGGCTGCCGGAAAAGTTGCGGCAGGGCCAGCTGCGGACTTCGCGCGCGAATGTGCGGCAGATCGTGTTTCCCGCGCTGGACTCCCAGTACCGGGTGGTTTCCGCGGGAGACAGGAATGCCGGACGCGGCATGACGGTGCAGAACCTTCATTGCTCGGAACTGGCCCGCTGGCCGGGCGACCCCGCGGAGACGCTGGCGGGGCTGCGGGCTGCCTTGGCTCCGCGCGCAGAGCTGATTCTGGAGTCGACGCCGGACGGCGTAGGGGGCTGCTTTCACGAGCAATGGCAAAAGGCGGGCGAGAGCGGAATGGTGCGTCACTTCTTTCCCTGGTGGATGGAACGGCGCTATCGGGCCGCTGCCGTGGACGAGGCGAGTTTGACCGATGAAGAACGCGCTCTGATCGTGCGGCACAAGCTGGATCTTGAGCAGATCGGGTATCGAAGGCAGATGCGGAGTGAATTGCGAGGCCTGGCACGGCAGGAATTTGCGGAGGACGAAGAAAGCTGCTTTCTAGCAAGCGGCGACTCGGTGTTTGAACAGGCAGCGATTGAGGCGCGGTTGGCGGCGGTTTACGATGCCGCGGAGTCCCGCAGGAATGGCGAGCTGGAGGTTTGGTTCCCCGCCGTGAAGGGGAAGGAGTACGTGGTGGCCGTGGATCCGGCGGGCGGCGGATCCGAGGGCGACTACTCCGCGGCCCAGGTGCTGGAAATGGAAACGGGACTGCAGTGCGCGGAGTTCGCCGGCCATGTGGGCGGGCTGGAGCTGGCGTGGTTGGTGGCGAAGCTGGCGTCCGAGTACAACCACGCCTGGCTGGTGGTGGAGCGCAACAATCACGGAAGCGGCGTGCTGGCTTTGATCGAGGCGGTTTGCGGGTACAAGAAGATTTACCGGCAAGGCGGGCAAAACGGCTGGCTGACGACCTCGATAAGCCGGCCCGCGGCGCTGGGACGGCTGAATGCCGGGCTGGTGGAACAGCCGGAGCGGTTCCAGAGCCGCCGGCTGCTGGCCGAATGCAGAAGCTTCGTCCGCTCGGCCGACGGGAAATCCGGCGCCCGAGCCGGAACGCATGACGACCGGGTCATGGCCATGGCAATCGGGCTGGCGGCGCGCGCGGAACTGCTGGAAGGGAGAGGCGGATCCTCCGCGATGCGGCAATAACAAGGCAGGATGGGCGAAAAGGTCCGGGGCAAAAGAAGCGGGCCGCAGTTCGTAGGCAGCGGCCCGTTTTTGCGGACGAAACAATTTAGCGGAGGTTGAAGCTGTAGGCCACGCCAAAGGAGATGATCGGGAAAGTCTTCAGCGGATCCAAGTCGCTCTTGTACTTGTTGACCTGCGCCTGAAGGTTGGTTTGCACGGTCTGATCGGTAGCGACATCGACGCAGAAAAGCCCCTGGGCATTGCAGACCTGGCCGCCAGTCAAGGCGATGTTGGTCGTCGGCGTGCCGACAAAAGCTACGCCCAGCTCAAAGGGAAAGGAGAGATGTCCGCCTTTGCGGGGGATGATGTTTCCATAGCCCGTAGTAATGGTGAAGGCCGGGTTCTGGGTGTGAAAGCCAAGGTTCGCTGTGCCGGTCACGGGACTCGTCGTGGAAGCATAGTAGGTATTGTTGTCGAGCGTGAAGCTGGTGCCACCCTGAACGGCAACGGTTGCACTTACGGCATTCTGGTTATAAAACATGACGCCGGGGCTGATGCGCAAGCCATGCTTGGGGAAGGGGAAAAAGTCCACCGCAACCCCCGCGGTAGCCATGTTCAGATTGCCGCCGATGTTCAGGCCATTGCTGTTGATGTTGCTGATGTTGTAATTGAGGACATTGCCGATGCCGCGCAAGTTCATGTGGCTATTCAGGTTGGTTGCCGCCTGCAGATTCACGCCCATCAGACCGATTCCGCCGCCGACCGCAAGCCGGGAGAGAGGCTTGATCTGCGGAGGTTGCTTTTTCACCTTGGCCGCCTTGGTCTCGGTCACGATTCGCGGAGACTGGGCAGATTTCGAGGCCTGCGTGGTCTGGGCGGCGGCAGGCCTTTGGTTGGCCGCGTTCGCAGAGGAAGTGGGCGGATAGCTTGGCGGGATGGTTTGGCCGGCCAGCGTGGACGCAGCCAGCAGGGGCGGGGCCAGCAAGAGGGGCAGCAACAGCTCGAAAATGGATTGCTTCACGAGACACCTCCAAAAAGCTGATCAAACGGGCCCGGGAGATCCGGCTCTCTCATTTGCCGCGCAAATTGCGCTGGGGCCGGTATCCTGACACAATCCAATTCCTGGACCACTTTGAGCATGACGCATGCTCGGTGCGAACAAGGGGTCGACTTCAAGTTTACTCGATGTATTGTGCGCATAAATCAAGGGAAAGAGCTAGGGGGAAGACACTCGAAGTCACGATAAGAACCGAATTGGGAAATGGCCGTGTCGGGTAACGGTACGATTCTCATGAGGGACGGGGCTTGATTACCTTAGGCTGACCGGAATTGGCGGGGGAACTCTTCTCAGATCCTTTTCTGATGTGCGATGCGTGCCGAAGGTAGAAAGTGCTCTCCTGGCAGGATTCTCCGGGCGGGCCGCGCAAAACGCTCCATTTAGAATGAAGGTGCTATGAGCACACTCAAGGCCGTCCGAGGGACGCGCGACCTGCTGCCGCCGGAAACGGCTCTTTGGAACCGGATCGAGGCTACCGCCCGTTCCGTTTTCGCCCGCTACAACTTCGGCGAAATCCGCACCCCTGTCTTCGAAGACACCTCGCTGTTTTCCCGCGGCGTGGGCGAAGAGACCGACATCGTCTCCAAGGAGATGTACACCTGGGAGGACCGTGCCCGCGCGCAGTCGGAGAAGACGCAGACCCTGACCCTGCGCCCTGAAAACACGGCCGGGGTGGTTCGTGCGTATATCGAACACGGGTTGGGCGAGAGCGGCCAGCTGCAGAAGCTCTATTACATCGGTCCGCAGTTCCGCCGCGAGCGCCCGCAGAAGGGCCGTTACCGGCAGTTTTCGCAGATTGGCGCCGAGGTGATCGGGCCGCCGTCGGCGGGCAGCGAAAGCCCGTTGCGGGATGCGGAAGTGCTGGAGATGCTGGCCACTCTGTTGGACGAGCTGGGCATCACGGGTTGGACGCTGCACCTGAATTCGGTGGGGTCTGCCGCGGATCGCGAACGCTACAACCAGGCCCTGCGGGCGGCGCTCGTTCCGCTTGCGCCGCAGATGTGCGCCGACTGCCAGCGCCGCGCGGAGACGACTCCGCTGCGCGTGCTGGACTGCAAGGTTCCGGCGGATCAGCCGCTGATCGACACGCTGCCGGTGATTGCCGATTCGCTCGACGAGGCTTCGACGGCCCACTTCGCCGCCGTGAAAGCCGCCCTGGACGCGGCGGGCGTGCCCTATACCCTTAATCCACGGCTGGTGCGCGGGCTGGATTACTATACCCGCACCACCTTCGAATTTACGCATGGAGGCCTCGGCGCGCAGAATGCTCTGCTGGGCGGCGGTCGCTACGACGGCTTGAGCGAGATGATCGGCGGACCGAAGGCTCCGGGCATCGGATTCGCCATGGGCGAAGACCGGCTGGTTTTAACCTTGCTGGCGCAAGAGTCTGCCGCACTGCAAGTGCTGGCGGACGCGTATATCGCGCCACTGGGAGAGAGCATGAATGCGGCGGCACTGGCGTTGGCGCGCGAGCTGCGCCAGCAAGGAATCGCCGTGGAGCTGGGCGACGGCAGTTTCCGCCTGAAGAAGTCGTTCGAAGCCGGCAACAAGACCGCTCGCAAGATCGTGATTCTGGGCGAAGACGAACTCGCCTCCGGCATTTTGACGGTGAAGGATTTTTCTTCCGGCGTGCAAACCAAGGTTCCCCGCGCGGAGTTGGCAAAGCTGCTTTCCACTTCTGTGGGCTCCTGAGTGATTCTTGGCATTTTCAGTCATACAGGGGCATACTGATCGCATGGCCACTCAACCCGTCTACGAACCCGAGCCGTCTCCCGTCACGGTCGAGGAGTATCTGCGGACCGTCTACGAGCCGGAGTGCGACTATGTGGACGGGCAGCTCGAGGAGCGAAACGTGGGCGAGTACGATCATGGCGCGCTGCAATTGTGGCTTGGCGCGCTTTTTCTGAACCACCGCGAGGAATGGAAGGTCCGTGTCGTCACCGATGTGCGCACACAGGTCAAGCTCACCCGCTTTCGTTGCCCGGATGTTCTCGTACTGAGGGCCGATGCGCCGCGGGAACAAATCCTGGTTCATCCGCCGCTGATCGCCATTGAGATTCTCTCGCCCGAGGACCGGCTCAGCCGCTTCCGCGTCAAACTCGACGATTACGTATCCTTTGGCGTGGAAAACATCTGGATCGTCGACCCGGCCACGCGTTCGGCGATGACCGCCGACCGCTTCGGCATTCACCCGGTCGAAAGCGGCGAACTCGCCGTGCCGGAGACTCCGATCCGCGTCGATTTGAACGAACTTTTTGCGGAGTTGGACCGGGCGTAAAGTCGCACTTTGGGCGGCGTGTCCAGCATTCCCCTGCCTCTTTCGAGATCGGGGAATCGCCACCCTCCGTCCTCGCCGGGAACCGTGCTAAAGTGAAAACGCGAGGATGCCAATGAAGGCGAAACGCACATTTACCGTGCTGATCGAGCAGGACGAAGCGGGCTACCTGGTGGCCTCGGTTCCGGCCTTGCGCGGATGCCACACGCAAGCCAAGAACCTCGACACCTTGATGAAGCGCGTGCGCGAGGCCATCGCTCTCTGCCTTGAAGCGGAAACGGATCCGGCCCCGGCGCTGGAACTGATCGGAATTCAGCAAGTCACAGTATGACCCGCCTTCCGCGCCTCAAGGGCCGAGAGTTGATCGGGTTGCTCTAAGGTGGCAAGTCCTGCCTTCCCCGGATTCTCAGGGGACCCGGGGAATCACCGTTCAATCCACCAGCTTGGCGATTTCATCCAGATCGAAGCGCGCCTGGCTGCCGTCGAGAGTAAATGCCCGCTCGGCCAGCGGTTCGAGCTTGCCCTCGCGATAGCGAAAAGCCGGTCCCTCGGGATCGACGATCAGAATCGTGCGAATCCCCATGGACTCGTACAGAGCCCCCTTCCTCATGAGCCGCTTCAACGAGTCGCCGGGAGACAGAATCTCGAAGACGGCGACTGGCGGATGAGTGGCGATGGGCTCAACGGGGCGTGCGCGGTCCAACAGTGTCACATCGGGCACCAGATAACTGGACGAAGCAACCTGCACCCGCAGTTCCGGACGCACTTTGATGCCAGCGGAAATGGCCTGCATTTGAAACCAGGCACAAAATGCTGCCTGCCACGCGGAGTGGTCGTTCTCTCCCATCGTGCTCTCCCTCTCCACGATCTGGCCGTCGATATACTCGGCGTCCGGCGAGTAGGAGCCGCGCAGATACTCTTCCAGGGGGACAAAGACGGTTGTGGCGGCCATGGCGCTCTCCTTGCAGGCCATCATAGCGCGATGCAGCTTGGGAAGGAACAGGAAACGGGGCTGAAGGCGCTCCGCCCGGCGAAACCGCAATTCAACTCCATTACAATGAAACATTATGGCGCTCGATTTTTTAGGCTCTCTCGAACGGACGCATCTTTGCGGCGATCTGCGCGCCGCGCAGGCTGGGCAGCAAGTGGTTTTGATGGGCTGGGTCAACCGCCGTCGCGATCACGGCAACCTGATCTTCCTTGACCTTCGCGATCGCAGCGGCATTGCCCAGATCGTGCTGGACAAGGAACTGACGCCAGATGGCCATGCCAAGGGCGAGATGGTGCGTCCCGAATACGTGGTGGCCGCGGTGGGCAAAGTGCGGCTGCGCGCCGCCGACGCCATCAACCCGAAGATGCCCACCGGCGAGATCGAGATCGAGACCACCGAGCTGCGGGTGCTGAACGACGCCCGCCTGGCGCCCTTTTCGCCCTCCGAAGAAGCCATCCAGAACGAGGAAGTCCGCCTCAAGTACCGCTACGTGGACCTGCGCCGCGCGGAGATGCAGAAGAACTTCCGCCTGCGCCACGACATCACGCTGGCCATTCGCGACAACCTGAGCCAGCAGGGCTTTCTCGAAATCGAGACGCCCATCCTGACCAAGAGCACGCCCGAGGGGGCGCGCGACTTCCTGGTGCCGAGCCGCGTGCATCCGGGCGAGTTCTACGCGCTGCCACAGTCGCCGCAGATCTTTAAACAAATTCTGATGTGCTCGGGCTTCGACCGGTATTTCCAGATTGCGCGCTGCTTCCGCGACGAGGATCTGCGCGCCGACCGCCAGCTGGAGTTCACCCAGGTCGATCTGGAGATGAGCTTTCCCCGTCAAGAATCGGTGTTTGCGGTGGTGGAGAAGTTCATGGCCGCCGGATTTGCCGCCGCCGGGGTTACGCTGCCGACGCCGTTCCCCAGAATTACCTACGACGACTCGATGCGCCAGTTCGGCAGCGACAAGCCCGACCAGCGCCTGCCGGGACTGACCGACGTCCGCTCGGCCTTCACCGACGAGAACCTGGCTACGCTGCAGATTGATCCAGCGCTGCCGGTGGTGGCCTTCCGCATTCCCAATGTCGGCGAACTGAGCCGCAAGGAGCGCGAAGACAATCACCCCTTCTTCGACCTGAAGAAAGGCGCCAAGTTCATCGACGACTTCAAGCGGCTCGCCAAGGGATTCCCCGAAGCCGCGGTCAAGGTGCGCGAACTGGCTGGAGCCTCCGATGCCGACTTCGTGATCGTCGTGGCCGGCGACCCGGCGCATCACATCAAGGCCAGCGACACCAAGTTTCCCGGCCGCCTGAGCGAGCGGGAGATCAATGTCTACATGACCGCCGGCAACTTCCGCACCGAACTGGCCAAAAAGTATGCCGACCGGCATGGCGCTTTCGACGTGACGACCAAGGTTGTGCAGGACGCGGCAGCGCGGACCAATGGCGAAGCGCTGGTGAATGGGGCCGCTCTGATCGATGGCTCCGCGGCTTTCCATCCCATCTGGATCGTCGATTTCCCGATGTTCGAATACGACCTGGCCACCGCGGCCTGGGTTCCCGCGCACCATCCGTTTACATCGCCCCACGAAGCGGACATGGCCAACCTGGTGAGCGATCCGGCCAGCGTGCGCGCCAACTGCTACGACCTGGCGATGAATGGACTTGAGCTCGGCTCGGGCTCGATTCGTATCCACCGCAAGGACGTGCAGCAGCAGATCTTCCAGTCTCTCGGCATCAGCGACGAAGAGGCCAAGGCCCGCTTCGGCTTCTTCCTCGACGCGCTGGAATACGGCACGCCTCCGCACGGCGGAATCGCCCTCGGCCTGGACCGCATCGTCATGCTGCTGGCCGGAGCGCCCAGCCTGCGCGAAGTGATTGCCTTCCCGAAGAGCGCCAAAGCCATCGACCTGATGGCCGATGCGCCCACCACTGTCTCGGACAAGCAATTGAAGGAACTGCACATCCGCGTGGCCCGGTAGCATTGCTGGACTACGCGTCCAGCGGGTTCGGGCCTCAAGCACGAGGCCCGGGGGCCCTGTAGCTGAGAGTTCTCACAAAGATTGCGCTCTTGACTGGCCCTCTTGATCAGGCAGGTCACTGTCACCGGATCCGAAAGAACAGGCAGATTCGCCGCGCTCTTTCAGTACATCGCTCGCGGCGACCCTCGCTACCTTTATTGACATTTGAGGTAATAGCTGGCGAAGAAAAGCGGAGGATTGCGTGCGAAAATGTTCGCGATATTCTTCCAGTTTTGCGAAGTACCGATCTTGCTTCTTTACGCGGTCAATCGTCAAATCGTGCGGGCCCTTTCGGCTCACGCCTGGTCCAACTCCGCGAACAACTCGCTGAGCACGACGCGAATAGGCGTGCCCGGCACCGTGAGCTCGCCCTCCAGAACCGAATGGAACCCAAACCGATCCGCAGTGTAGGCGATCCGGTTCTCCGGATCGATTACCCAGATGTGTTCGACTCCAAATGCAAGATAGTCGTTGACCCGGATCTGAATCCGGTTGAGGCGATCTTCAGGAGAGAGAATCTCAATGGCAATCAGCGGCGGATTTCTGAGGATGGGGTCCCTCGGAGCGTCCGCCCGCATCACGGAAAGGTCAGGAATGCGGAACCGCCTAGGGCTCACCTGTGTCCGGACGTCCGTAACGGTGTGCAGGCCCCAGAGCTTTCTATTGTTCGTAAATAGAGTCGCCAGCAGTGTTTGCAGGTAGCCATGATCGTGCTCGCCCACGTTGCGTTCCTCGATGCGTCCGTCCACGTAGTCGCAATCAGGCTCATAACTGGTCAGGAGATACTCCTCGACCGTTAGACGGGGTTCTTCGATGGGCTGCGTGGCCATGGCAACAGTATGCTCCGGAATGGCTGAGAAGCCAACCCAAATCCCACCCGTGAATCATTTAAAGAAAGACACTGAACCAGCCGTAGCGGCTGCCCGGCGGGCCTATTTGGCGTCCGGCTCTGCACCCTTCTCTTCCCCTTCCACCGAGATGCGCAGCGATCTCAGGAAGTGCAGATCGTTCTGCGAGAAGGGGCTGGTAGCGCCCTCCTCGGCGGCAGCATCGACGTCATCCCCGCCCTTTGCCGAAAGCTCGTTGAGGCCGATAGTGGCCTCCAGCATCAGCAGGACGTCGAAGCCGTGTTGGCGGATATCCTGCACAACTCCGGCGATATGTTCGCTTTCGATGACCGACTCGTGGATGGCTTCACCCAATTGCTGGATCAATTCGCGGAGACGAGATGTCATGGCTACCTCCAGGAGCGGCAGCCTGCGCGAAAATGGGCGCCGGTAGCAGCATGGGATCTATTTACCTTACTTCCACCGCCGTCCGGGAGCAACTGCGCATGCGGAAAAATGGGACGAAGTGGTGTGGGAAGAGACACTGATACCATCATATCGGAATGAAACCTCAAACCATTGGCCGGATTCTGGGTATCGGCGTGCGGGTTACCGGCCGCTTTGTCGGGCAGCAGCTCTCATCCGCGGCGCAGACCCCCAGCCCCGAAATGCTCCCCTCCGGTGCTCGGCCCAGTCCAGCGGCGGCCAACAGGCCACTTGAGGCCGCCCGGAAAGCCGGCCACACCAGCCGCGGGATTGCTCGCGGAGTGGGTGGTTTTCTGGCCCCTTTCCGGCGCGTGGCCCGGCTCCTCTGGCTCGAAGTCACCGGGGTCTTCTTCTTTCTGCCCGTCGTTGTGTTTGCCCCAACTCTGTGGCGCGTCCGGACCAACTGGGCAAGCGGCCCACAGCACAGTACGTTTCTGCTGACTGCCTCGGTGATGCTGGTGTTTCTCTACTTGAGCGTGACTTCCTTTTGGCGTGCGCGCAAGCGTTGATCTTCGCGATCGGCTTCCGACATCCTTTCGTTGGCGCGGCTGCTTACCAGCGCCCACACCAGTCCGGCGAAGATGACCAGTTCCAGCACAGCCCACAGAGAGCCAACGCCTCCGCCATGGATTCTGCCCGCGATGAATTCGACATTTTCCCACTGGACCAGAACCAATCCGCATAGCCCCACGGTAAACATGGCATCCTCCCCCCGGCCAGCACACTTCAGCCATCTGGATGTTGGAACCCGGCTGGTCGAGCAGAGTTGCGTCCTCCAAAGAAAAAACTAGGCGGAAGGGAATGTCGGGTGTGCATGCTCATGTGCGGTTGAAACAGCAGAGCCTCTTCCCGGCCCGGTTACGAACGCCGGCGGAAAGAGGCTCTTGCAATCTCCAGAAGCTGGTTGACTAAGCCGTTGCGAAGGCAAAGACCGTGGTCGAGTGCAATGTTTCGCCGGGCTTGAGCAGGGTGGTGGGGAAGCTCGGGTGATTCGGAGCATCCGGATAGTGCTGCGTCTCCAGGCACAGGCCCGAGTTCTTCGCGTACTCGATGCCGTGGCGGCCAATGGCCCCGCCCAGGAAGTTTCCGGAATAGAACTGGATGCCCGGCTCTGTCGTCGAAACCGTCATCACCCGTCCGCTGGCCGGATCGTACAACTTGGCAGCCGGCCTCAACTCGCCGTTTGTCCCATTCACCACAAAATTGTGGTCGTAGCCGCCGGCAAGCTGGATGGGCTCGAACTTGTCGTTGATGCGCTTGCCGATCACCGTTGATGCATGGAAGTCCAGCGGCGTACCAGCGACTTCGGCCAGTTCCCCGGTGGGGATGAGGCCCGCGTCGGTCGGCGTGAAGTGGTCGGCGTAGATGGTCATCTCCTGATCGAGGACGTTGCCCTGGTCGTCCCCGTGCAGGTTGAAGTAAGCGTGATTGGTCAGGTTCACCACCGTCGCCTTGTCAGTTGTGGCCGTGTAATCGAGCCGGAGGGCATTCTCTTCGAGCGTGTAGACCACTTCGACGGTCAAAGCGCCCGGGTAGCCCATGTCGCCATTGGGGCTGACCAGCGTGAAGGCAATGCAGTTGGGCCCGGTCTTGGCCGCCCAGATCTTCTTGTCGAAGCCTTCCGGCCCGCCGTGCAGCGAGTTCGCGCCGTTGTTCAACGGAAGCTGGTACTTTTGGCCGTCGATCTCGAATGCTCCTTGAGCGATGCGATTGCCGTAACGTCCCACAATCGCTCCGAGAAAGCATTGATCCGTGAGATACCCCTGCAGCGAGTCATATCCGAGCACTACGTCCGCGAAAACTCCGTTGCGATCCTCTGTCTTGACGCTGACGAGAGTTGCGCCATAGGTCGAAATTCCGGCCTCGATCCTTGCATTTTTCAGCGTGTAAATCTCTGCCGTTTCGCCCTGAATGGTTTTACCAAAGATGGATTTCGTTATGTCAGCCATGCTCACCTCATTCGCCATCAAATCTCACAAATCTCAGCCGGATCCGAAGACACTGCTGTTAATTTACAACTCAAGGCCCCTCTCCATCCTGTGAAGTCGCAGGAAATGGACCTTAGGCTGATGATTTTTCGGCACGCCAGGCTTTCGGTTGTCATAGAAGGAAAAGCGATTTGGCAGGGCACATGCGCGATGGCCGCTTACTTTCCTATACAAAAAGTTGAAAAGATAAGGTTAAGGATGTCGTCCGGAGTTGTAGCTCCGGTGAGGGAGTCGAGTGCCCACAGAGCGCGGTAGAGATCGAGCAGGATCATCTCGTGCGGAATCGCCGAGGAGTTTGCCAGCGCCGCGTCGGCAAGCGCGTCGAGGGCGCTGGTGACGGCCTGATGATGGCGCAGGCTGGTCAACATCCCGGGCTCGGACGAAGCTCCGCCGGTGGCCAGGTCCAGAATGCGCTCGCGCAGTTCTGCCAGACCTTCCCCACTCAACGCGGAAGTGCGCACCCTTGGGATTTCCGCGCTCGCAGTGGCTTCGGCCGGCATCGATTCGGCGGGAGCCAGGTCGCTCTTATTCATGACCAGGATTGCCGGTCTTCCGGCAACCCCGGCAATCAGCGCATGCTCGTCATCGTGGAGCGGCTGGGTGGCGTCGAGGACGATCAACACCAGCGCGGCATCGGCGAGCGCTTCACGACTGCGCGCAATGCCCAACTGCTCCACTTCTTCGCGGGTCTCGCGAAGGCCGGCGGTATCTACCAGTTCGAGGGGAATACCGCCGAGCGAAATTCGCTCCGTCACCAGGTCGCGCGTGGTTCCCGGAGTTGCCGTGACAATGGCCCGGTCGCGCTCCGCGAGGCGGTTGAAGAGCGAGCTTTTGCCCACATTCGGCCGGCCCACGATGGCCAGCGTAAGGCCGTCATGCACGATGCGCCCGCGCGCGAAGGACGCTTCCAAGGCGGAGAGCGGCGGGTTGAGCGCTTCAATCCTGCGAGCAATCTCCGAAGCAGGAGTCACGTCCACGTCGTCCTCGCCGAAGTCGATGCCGGCTTCCAACAGGGCCACTAGTTCTACCAGCGCCTGCTTGACGGGCTGGACCCGCCGGCTGAGCGCGCCGCCGAGTTGGCTGGCCGCCTGACGCGCCTGGGTCAGGGTCTGCGCATCGATCAGGTCGCGCACCGCCTCGGCCTGCGTAAGATCCAGACGCCCGGAGACAAAGGCGCGATGGGTAAATTCACCCGGCTCGGCCAGGCGAGCGCCCAGGCTGAGAGCGCGGCGCAGCAACAGGTCGAGCACTACGGGCGATCCGTGCGCCGCAATTTCAACCTGCTCTTCCGAGGTGTAGGAGTGCGGCGCGGCGAAATATGTCACCAGCGCCTCGTCGATCCGGGTCGCTTCGGCATTTTCATCGGGGGCATCGAGAACATCGGCCAAACGGGCCACGGCGTGCTGGAGAGGATGGCGAAGCCGCACAAGCTGGACAGCGATCGAAGCTGCCAGCGGGCCGCTGAGGCGCACGATACCGATGCCTCCGCGGCCGGGTGGCGTGGAAACCGCCACAATCGTGTCGTTGCTTGTCTCCGCAGTCGTCATGCTTTGAGATTAGTGGATCGACAGGCGCGCAGACCATTTGTTTGCAACGCAGCAGCCGGATTCCGACGCGGGAGGCAACTATAATCCAAGGAGACAAGCGATTGAACACAGCGTCGAGCAGGATATCTTTGTTGGCTGCAGAGGTTCGACGACCACGGCCAATTCACATTGCAAAGGTTGAACTCTTTTGAAAACTGCCTGGGAATACCCGAGAACCGGAACGCATCTGCTGAGCCGCATTTCACGCATCCTCCTTTCGTCCTTGGCCATTTGTGCACTGGCGCTGGGGACCGCTGCCGGCAGTGCGCAACAGCTGGCCCCTCCGAGTTGGCAGGGAGCGGTGCGGAGCGCGGGCGGAGCGCCGATTGCGGCGGCAAAGGTGCGTCTTGCGACGAAGAAGGCTTCTGCCGAAGCTGCTACGGACAGCGCCGGGCGCTTTCAACTGGCGGCTCTGCCGGCGGGTCAATATCGTCTCTCGGTCGAGGTCGGTGGCAAGAAGATCGAATACTCCCAGGCGATTGAAGTTGCCGCAGGTGCGCCGGCAGTGTTGCTCACGCTTTCCGCGCGCGGCGAACTCACGGTTTCCGCGTTGAAGGAGCAGCCGGTGGCCACAGGCGGTGAAGAACTTTCCAGCCAGGCGGTCAGCGAGTTGCCGCTCAACAAGCGCGACTTCAGTACCCTGCTGTTGCTGGCTGCGGGCACCATGACCGATGCCAATGGAGCCACCAACTTCACCGCCCAGTTCGCCATCAACGGCCAGCGCGGCGTCGAGGCCACCTTCGCCATGGACGGCGCGGACATCAGCGATCCGGAGATGGGCGGGGCCACCTTCTCGAATTTCAACGTGGACGCTGTGGAGAGCATCGACTCCAGCTCCGGCTGGATGCCCGCCGAAATCGGCCGTGGAGCGGCTGGGTTCACCAACATCCACACCCGAAGTGGAGCCAGCGGCTTTCACGGGTCGATGTTTGAATTCGTGCGCAACTCGGCCTTCGACGCCCGTAATTACTTTGACCATCCGACGCCCGCGTATCCCGGCCGCATTCCGCCCTTCCGGCGCAACGAATTCGGTTTCACCAACGGCGGCCCAATCTTCCTGCCCCATCTTTACGACGGCCGCAAGAGCAGTTTCTATTTCGCGCAATACCAGGGCTTTCGCCAGGTATTGGGCACCACGCAAGTGATGCCCGTTCCCACGGCAACCGAACGCACCGGGCTGGACACGCTCAAGTTCCCGGATGGCTCAACCGATACCCTTGTGGTTCCCGTACCTGCAGGAATTGCCGAGGTGCTGGCCCGTTATCCGCTGCCCAACGATCTGAGCGGGCCGTTCCAGGCGCACACCTATGCGACCGCTTCCAAGGTGGCCACAAACGCCAACCAGTTCTCGCTGCGCCTGGACCACAGATTCAGCAGCAAGGACCAGTTCTTCGCCCGCTTCAACATGGACAACCTGACCGGGCCCACGACGAATCCCGACCAGACGGCAATCGACCCTTCGTTCGGCATTACGTACATCGACCGCCAGCGCAACGTCGTTGGAACCTACACGCGTACCCCGACGCCGAGGCTCACGCTGGAGTCTTCGTTCAGCATCACGCGCTCGACGCCCGGCTTTCCGACCCCGAACCATACCGATCCCGCGGTCAAGTTCAACGATGGACTGTTCGAGGGATTTAACACCGACGGCGGTTCCGTGATGCAGGCCTACGGCAACCTCTTCGAGGCCCGCCAAAATGTTGCTTACACGAAGGGCCATCATACTTTCAAGACGGGGCTCGAGGTGCGGGTGAATCGCGACACGACCTACTTCGGCATGAGCCCGAATGGAGAATACGACTTCGGCGGCGGAACCGCCTATGCCACGGAGGCCATTGCCTCGCAAAGCGGCCTGCATAATATCGCCACGCGCGATCCGCTGCCCGACACGCTCTCGGCGTTTTTGTCTGGCAGCCCATTTGTCTACACGGCGGCGGTGGCGCCCTCGGACTTTTCCAATGGCGTTCACATCGGACCGGCCGCCATCAGCCGCAACGGCATCAACGCGTACTTGCAGGACACCTGGAAGGTGACGCCGCGCTTCAGCCTCGACTTCGGCGTGCGCTGGGAGCATTATGGCCCCATCACGGAGCGCGCGCGGCGGACTTCGAGCTTCCTGACGGTCAATGGCGTGCAGGAATTCGTGGTGAATCCGCAGCCCGGCTACGACGCGGGATGGAAGGGATGGGGTCCGCGCATCCAGGCAAGCTGGCAGGTTTCGAATAAACTGTCAGTCCACGCCGGCGGCGGCATCACCGTCATTCCGCCCAACATTTGGCAGGACAACTTCCTCACCGGTTCCACTCCGTTCGTCTTCTATCCGCGCCTGGTGGCGGCGCAGAGCGCGGTCAAGCCGCTGCAGTACGGATTCCAGATCACGCCCGCTCAACTGCCCACGGCTTACACGCTTTCCGGATCACCCATTTTTGCGACCGGAAATAGCAAAGACGTAAAGGCGAACACTCCAATGGACGTGGATCGCTATGAGAAGGATGTAGCCGCCCTGACGCCCGGCTATGGCGTGAGCGATCTGAATCTGAGCGGCATCGACCGGAAATTCGGCGACGGCACGCTCTATACCTGGACCACCGGCGTCGAGCGCAAATTCGGCAACCTGACCGCGGACGCGAGCTATGTGGGCACGGCCGGGGTCAAGCTGCCGCGCACCAGCTTTCCCAACGCCTATCCCGGCGCGGATCCAGCCTTCGCTCCGCACACCACTTTCGACGCCACCGGCGCAGTGACCGGCGGATTCGGCGTGGAAAACATCATCACTGCTACGGCGCACTCCAGCTATCACGCCTTGCAGGCTTCGCTTTCGGGAACCATGGGCCACGGCGGTCCCGGCATCCAGGCCAGTTACACCTGGGGCAAATCCATCGACGACACCAGCCAGGTGATCACCGGCTTTCCGCAGAACCCCTCCGACACGCATGCCGAAAAGGGCCCGTCTTCGTTCGACGTGACGAATGGCTTTGGCCTTAGCCTTGCCCAGGATATGCATCTGGAGAGCGTTCCGCTGCTTCACGCAGTCAGCAGGAAGTTCACGGACGGCTGGGAGTTGCTGAGCATTTCGAGCATCAGCTCGGGATCTCCGTTCACTGTCCAGAGCGGTATCCAGCAGACGGGCGCAGGCTCGAACGTCGTGGACCGCCCCGACCAGATCGCCAAACCGCAGCTTTCGACGGCACGCGCGGAGCGGCAGGACTACTTTGGCCAGGGCGCCGACAACGCGGCGGACTTCTTCTCGATCCCCATTCATGTTGTCGGCGGGACCGGCCCGAACCAGGGGCTCTTTGGCGCGCTGGGCCGCAATACCTTCCGCGGACCGGCCTTCTACAACTACGATTTCGCGTTCATCAAAGACACTCCCTTTGGCCGCCGCAAAAGCGGCGCGGAACGGATGAGCCTGCAATTCCGCAGCGAGTTTTTCAACCTGTTCAACATTGTGACCATGGGCCTGCCGAACAACATTCTGGCCGGGTCCGGATTCGGCGAGATCAGCAAAACAGCCGGCAACTCGCGGCAGATCCAGCTCTCGCTCAAGCTGGTCTACTAGGTGCTGCGGTACTTCGCGTACGGCGCGCCACGAAGCAGGGTGCCCCATCCTTTCCGCGTTCTGTGCGGAAAGGGTGGGAGAGCACGAATCTGAATCGGCTTGACTGTTAACCTCGGTCATCCCTTCCCGCGCGTTTCTTTGGCGCGGGCCACGCGAAGCGGTTGCCCCATGGCCAATGGCCGGCGAGAGGAAGAAGCGAATGCGCGCTACCGCGTTTGAATTTCGTCTGCGCTTTGTGATCACGGCCCTGCTGGTGGTGCTGGGATTCTGGTCGCCGTGGATCCAATACTGGGGCATCGGCAGCAGGACGACTTTGGAGATGGGTCTGGCGATCGAACTCTCACGCGCCGGACTGCTGAGTTTTGCGGCTGCCATCCATCTGGTGATTATTCTGGCGGCCCTTACTGCTCTCAAGGGCGCGGTCCTCCGCGTTTGGGGCACGGCGTACCTGGGCAGCCGGACCGTCAGCCACGGCGCAATGCAAGCCGGCCGGGTTCTGAACGATGGGCCTTATCGGCTGGTGCGCAATCCGCTGTATTGGGGATTGTGGTGCATGTTCCTGGCGATGTCGTTCCTGATGCCAGTGAGCGGCGCGCTGGTGGCCATGGTGCTGCTATCGGTCTTCCTGTTTCGCCTGGTTCTGGGCGAAGAGGCATTTCTGACCAGTCAACTCGGAGACGAATACCGGGAATATCGGCGCCAGGTTCCTCGCCTGTTCCCGCGGTTGTTCCCCCACCAGAAGAGCATTCTCCCCGCATTGACAGCGCAAGGCGACACCAAGCCGCAGTGGCTGCGCGCGATGGTCTTCGAGATCAACCCGATCGGGATCTTCCTGGTCATTTCGGTGCTGTCGTGGCGCTATGATTTCTGGCTGATGGTGCGGGCCATTGTGGTCTGCCTGGGGATCTCGATTGTAGTGCGCGCTGCGTGGCCAGGGACGCGCCGATAGCCCCGTCCATCACGTGCGGCGAAAAATCGTAACGCGAGCAGCGAAAGAAGTAGCGGCGGCCTCCCGGCCGGTTGTCCACAGGGCCTCCTCAGGGCGCGGAAAAACCAGGTGCGGCCTCTGTTTTGAAAGGGCACGGCTTCAGCCGGGCGATAAGGCTATGTGCGGCTTCTGTTTTGAAAGGGCACGGCTTCAGCCGTGCCGATAGGGCCCATAAAATGAATGGGGCTTTAGCCCCCGAGGGATGTATTTCGAGGAATTGCGCGGCCTGCAGCCCTACTCCGCAGCCTGTCCCGGCCTTCACAGGAACTTCGTCACCCCATGAATTCCGGAGTATCGCGCCGTCGATGAGAAATACAGATTCGGGCAATCAGTTCGGAGTCCCGGTTGTCTCGCTGGCGGCAAACTTGCATTCAGGGCAGGTGCACACCCGGCGCAGGAAGTCCCAGGAGTAAATGCCGCTGGTGTGGCCATCCTGCCAATTGAACTGCAGGGCATAGCGGCCGACCGCCTGAGCCGACGCCGGCCGTGGAGGCGGCGTGAACATGGGTAGCAATTCGGCCGATTTTGACTTGGACTCGCCCAGCTTGCGGCCGGATTTGGAGCGTTCCTCGTTGCAGGTGGCGCAGGGACAGGCGTCGCGCAGCCAGGCAAAGGTCCAGGCGCTCTTGTGACCGTCGGACCAGTCAATTTCCAGCCCCTTGCCTCCGGACAACAAAACCCGCACCTTGGCCGGGGTGATGGCGGCGCGATCCAACGGGCGCGGCTCGCTCTGGCGCTGGTCTTTGGGGACAAATTCAATGCCTTCGTGGCTCATGGATCTATTTTATCGAAGCTTCCGGTTTGCCGGCGGCGCGGCGGCCGTAGTGGATCTTGAGCGCGAGAATGGTCAGGGCTAGCGCGAGTGTGACGGCATTGGCGGCAATGATGGGGAACGACCCGAGTCCGATGCCGTACACGAGCCACAATGCCAGTCCCAGGTTGAAAAGAAGGAACATGGTCAGCGAAATATCGCTGGCGCTCTTGCGCCGCCATACTCTCACCAGTTGCGGCAGGAACGAGAGCGTGGTGCAGACGGCGGCGGCCGAACCGATTTCATCCAGCACCGGTCGCAGGGGCAGGCTCGTAATCGACATCAGCGCGTGCTCCAGAAGAACCATCCGGCCATCGAGAATCCAATAACGATCACCAGCCCCCGCAGCACCCGCTGTGGCACTCGCTTGGCAAAACTGGCCGACCAATAACCGCCCAGGCCGCAGGCGACCATCGCCAGCAGGCAGAAGTGCCAGACCACCTGGCCGCTGACCACAAAGATGAAAAAGGCGATGCCATTGGCCAATGTGGTGGTGGACACTTTGATGGCATTGATTTCGTGCAAATCCTGAAATCCGAAGAGCGAGAGCAGGGTGATGATCAGAAAGCCCGCGCCCGCACCAAAGTATCCGATATAGAAGCAGACCGCCACGGTGGAAATAAAGACCGGTACCAGGCGTGGAGGATGCTGCACGCCGCTGGCTCGACCCTGGCGGCGGGACAGCCAGCGCGAAACCGGGCCGCTGGCGGCAAAGATGCTGGCTGCGAGAAACAGCAGCCACGGCACCAGATGCAGAAAGGTGGTTTGCGGCGTGTTGAGGAGGACAACGGCGCCCGAAGTGCCGCCCAGCAGGCCGGCCAGCCCCATGGGAATCACCAGGCGCAGGTTCTTGCGAATATCGTCGCGATAGGCGGCAATCGAGGTCAACTGGCCGGGCCAAACGGCAACTGTGTTGCTGGCGTTGGCCTGCACGGGCAGAATCCCCATGCCTAGCATGGCCGGAAAGGACAGAAACGAGCCGCCCCCGGCCACCGCATTCAGCACCCCGGCCAGGAATGCGGCCGCGATCAGCCAGAGCCAATGCCAGTCCAGGTATCGAGGGAGGGCGGGGAGAAGGATCATCTGGCTTCCATTGTAAAGTGTGCCAGTTCCTGACCAGTCTGCGCCCGCACTCGGGCCGTGCCGGTTTGCGGTCATGCCTCACAGGAACCCTCCGAAATAGATTTTCTCTACGCGTAACATCCCAATAAATCAATGCAATACGCTCGCGCGAAAATAATATGAGTGCAATGCGCGCACATTTAGTGAACTGTTTGTGATATATTTCCATCAGATCAAGTGAGTGGCATGGACTCATATTCCAGGCCGCGCCGATCAAAAATCAGTTGGAGGTACATTTACATGGCCATCACTCGTTGGGACCCATTCCGTGAAGTTGTTGCTCTGCAGAACCGTATGAACTCGCTGTTCCGCGATTTGAACGAAAACGAAAGCCCGGTAACCACCGCCAGCTTTGTGCCGGCTGTCGACATCTACGAGGACGACAAGAAGGTGATGCTCAAGCTCGAAGTCCCGGGCATGGAGCAGAAAGACCTCGATGTGAGCATCGAGAACAACACGCTCACCGTGAAGGGCGAGCGCAAGTTCGAGAAGGAGGAGAAGGAAGAGAACTTCCATCGCATCGAACGCCGCTATGGCAGCTTCTTCCGTGCCTTCACGCTTCCCTCGACCGTCAACACCGAGAACGTGCAGGCAAGTTACAATGCCGGTGTGCTGAAACTGGAACTTGCCAAGAAGCCGGAAGCCCAGCCCAAGCAGATCAAGATCAACGTCGAAGACCGCGAGCGCGAGCTGGTGGGCGCAAGGTAAGGCAGGGGCAGAGAACAGGGATCAGTTCTCAGGTTTCAGTTCTCAGTTCTCAGGTTCCAAACCTGAGAACGGGGAACTGAAACCTGATTTCGTCTCGGGGGCCGTTCCCACTTTCTTTTTCCAGGAAATGCGAGTACTGTGTACTGGTATGTATTGTTACGTACATTTTGTCGCGAGGTAAAAAGATGCAAATCGTCAGCGCATCCGATCTGGCGCGTAACACGAGCGCCATCCTGGAACGAATTCTCAAGGGTGAAACGGTCAGCGTGATGCGCAATCGCACCGAGATCGCCCATATCGTGCCCGCCAAGCGAACCATGACCGCCGCGCAGGCCATCGCCCGGATCAAAGGATTGCTGACGCCAGCCCAGGGTGAATCCTGGCTAAGAGACAGCCGTGGAGATCTCGACCAAGAGGTTCACGATCCATGGGAATGATCTTCGACACCTCAATATGGATTGGGTTGTCTGAAGAGCAGATAACCGAAGAGGCCGCATCTGAGGCCGCTGGGGAACAACAGGTCTTTATCTCGGTGATTTCTCTGGGAGAACTGAGCTTTGGCGTCGAGTCGGCAGGCGACCTTGCTATCCGGATGCATCGAAGGAGAGCACTGAGAACATTCGAAGAGATGCCCGTTCTTGATGTGACTGCACAAACGGCCAGCGCTTTCGGTATGCTTGCGGCTTTCCTGAAGCAGTCGGGCCGGTCGCCGAGAACGCGGGTCAACGATCTTTGGATCGCCGCGCAGGCGATGGAGAATGATTTTGCTCTTTTGACGACGAATGGAAAGGATTTTGAGGGGCTGCCGGGGTTGCGGGTTGTGGGTTTGTAAAGGGCAGGAGTCAGGGGGCTTTGAAAGGGCATGGCTTTAGCCATGCCATCAGAGGTTCGTCCATCTCCGGGCTTCAGCCCCTGAGGGCAGCCTTATACGTGCAGAACATCCCTCGGGGGCTAAAGCCCGCGACCTTCTTGGGCTATTACGGCACGGCTGAAGCCGTGCCCTTTCAAAACCGTCGTGTACGGGAGAATACTTCATGCTGACTTCATCGATCGTTCAGTTTCTTGGATGGATAGCTTTTCCTGTTTGCGCATTTCTTCTAGGCAATGTCCTCAGACCGTTTTTCAATTCCTACTCAAACGAGAAAGGCAAGAACCTAGCCACCAAGGAAGACATCGCACAGCTAACAAAGATCGCAGAAGGAATCAAAGCGGAGATCTCAGATGAGGTGTGGGACCGGCAAGAGCAATGGAAGCTAAAACGAGATTCAATCCAGAATGCGGTCATCGCGCTGCATGATATGGAAAGTGCGTTGACAGAACTGAATAGCTGTTTTGCTGTGCCGCCGGGGCTGTGCGACGAAAGCACACGAGAAAAGCAAGAGGTAATGCAGCGCGACGCACTAGCTCGATTCCTGGAGTGCAGTATTAAGTACCAGCGCACAATGCTGATGGTCGATCTCGTGGTGGGAATCCAACTTTCCAAGATCCTCTCGGACTATTTCCAGTTTGCCAATCCACTCGCGGTTAGGATCATGATGGAGAAGAAGCCGGTTATCGAGTCTGAAGCAAATAGAAAGCGTGCTGAAATGCGCAAGGCTGTCATCAAATCAGCGCGAGAGGCGTTGGGAATCAAGGACGCTGGCGAGATTATGGTTTACCAGTCAGCAGACGCTTACTGATCCCTGACCCCTGATCCCTGGAGGAACAATGGCTATTCGTTGGGACAAACTGACCGTCAAGTCGCAGCAGGCCGTGGAGCAGGCGCAGGCTCGGGCCACCGAACTGGGCAACCCCGAACTGCTTCCGGTTCACCTGCTGCTCGCGCTCATTGAAGACCGCGAGGGCGTGATTCCCTCGGTGCTGGGCAAGATCGGCGTTCCCACGGAGCGGCTGGAACTCGAATTGCACCAGATCGAAGAAAAGCTTCCCCGCGTCTCCGGTGCGGCCAGCCAGGCGACACTCAGCCAGGCGCTCAACAAGGTGCTGGATCAGGCCTTCCGCGAAGCTGCCAATTTCAAGGACGAGTACGTCTCCACGGAGCATCTTCTGCTGGGCGCGGCGCACCTCAGGGGTGACCCGGCCGGCAGCGCGCTGGCTGCGGTGGGCGCTACCCACGATGCCATTCTGAAGGCCCTGACCGCCGTGCGCGGCACGCAGCGCGTAACGGATCAAAACCCCGAAGGAAAGTTTCAGGCGCTGGAAAAGTACGCCAAAGACCTGACTGAGCTGGCCCGGCGTGGCAAACTCGATCCGGTCATCGGTCGCGACGAGGAGATTCGCCGCGTTGTCCAGGTGCTGAGCCGCCGCACCAAGAACAACCCCGTCCTGATTGGCGAGCCGGGCGTGGGCAAGACCGCCATTGTCGAAGGCCTCGCCCAACGCATCGTAAAGGGCGACGTGCCGGAGAGCTTGAAAGACAAACGTGTCATTTCGCTCGATCTCGGCGCAATGCTCGCCGGGGCCAAGTTCCGCGGCGAGTTCGAAGACCGCCTCAAGGCTGTGTTGAAGGAAATTGAAGAAGCCAACGGCGAGATTGTGCTCTTCATCGATGAACTGCATACGCTGGTGGGCGCGGGCGCAGCCGAGGGGGCCATCGACGCCAGCAACATGCTGAAGCCGGCCTTGGCGAGAGGGGAACTGCGCGCCATCGGCGCAACCACTCTGAACGAGTACCGCAAATACATTGAGAAGGACAAAGCGCTGGAGCGGCGCTTTCAGATTGTTTATGTCGGCGAGCCAAACGTCGAAGACACCATCGCCATTCTGCGCGGCCTGAAAGACCGCTACGAGACGCACCACAACGTGCGCATCAAGGACTCGGCGATTGTGGCTGCCGCGACGCTTTCGCACCGTTACATCAGCGACCGCTTTCTGCCGGATAAGGCCATCGACTTGGTGGATGAGGCGGCGGCTTCGCTGGCCGTGCAAAAAGGATCTGTCCCGACAGAGATCGATCAACTGGAGCGCGACCGCACTTCACTGGAGATCGAGAGCGCAGCATTGAAGCGCGAAACAGACAGCAACAGTGTCGATCGCCGCACGGTGGTGGATCGAGAGGTTGCCGAGTTGACGGAGCGGATTACGGCGCTGCGTTCGCGCTGGACCAACGAGCGCGATGCCAGCAGCCGCATCGGCGACGTGAAGAAGAAGATGGAGGCGCTGCGCTTTGAGGCTGAAGAACAAACGAGGAAGGGGCAACTGGAGCGGGCCGCGCAGATTCAGTATGGGGAGTTGCCGAAGCTGGAAGCCGAGCTGAAGAAGTTGAGCGCGGCGCAGGAGGGCGGCGGGGCTGCGCGGATGTTGAAGGACGAGGTGGACGAGGAAGACATTGCCGCCATTGTCAGCAAGTGGACGGGCATTCCCGTATCCCGCATGTTGGAAGGCGAAGTCAAGAAGCTCGTCGAGATGGAACAGCGTCTGCGCGAGCGCGTCATTGGCCAGGATGCGGCTTTGACCATAGTGGCCAACGCGATTCGCCGTTCCCGCGCGGGTCTCTCAGACCCCAGACGCCCTATCGGGTCGTTCATCTTTTTGGGGACCACCGGAGTGGGAAAGACCGAGACCGCGCGCGCACTCGCCGAATTTCTGTTTGACGACGAGCAGTCGATGATTCGCATCGACATGAGCGAGTACATGGAGAAGCACGCCGTGGCTCGCTTGATTGGCGCGCCTCCGGGCTATGTGGGCTATGACGAGGGCGGCCAGCTTACCGAGGCCGTGCACCGCCGTCCCTACGCGGTGATTCTGTTTGACGAAATCGAGAAGGCTCACCCCGATGTGTTCAACGTGCTTTTGCAGGTGATGGACGATGGACGCCTGACCGATGCCAAGGGGCGGACGGTCGACTTCAAGAACACCGTGCTCATCATGACTTCGAATCTGGGCTCGGCCGTCCTGGCGAGCGATGCTTTGAAGACCGAGCACGACTTCGACCAGGCGCGGGAATCGGTGATGCGGGAGCTACGCCAGCATTTCCGTCCCGAGTTCCTGAACCGTGTCGACGATATTGTGATCTTCCGGCCGCTGGGCAATGCGCAGATGAACCAGATTCTGGAGCTGCGTCTGAACGAACTGCGCAAGCTGCTGGAAGACCGGCAGATTTCCATCGAGCTCACAGAGCCCGCGCGGCAACTGATTCTCGCCGCTGGTTCCGATGCCGCTTATGGAGCACGCCCGCTGAAGCGCGCGCTTCAGCGCATGATTCAGGACCCGCTGGCCATCAAGATCCTCAACGGCGAAGTGGTGCACGGGGAGCACGTCCGCATCGATGTGGAGCGTAACTCGAATCAGCTCCACTTCGAGCCGATGGCGCGCGAGGCGATGGCGTAAGAGAGCGTCCGATTCTACTTGTAGATCAGGTGAATCGACAGCTCGGCCGATGGGCAAGTGAACTGGAAGGCGGCGGTGTCGAAGCTGGGCGCAGTCAGCAGCACACGAGGATTGTTCGAGAACCCGAAGCCTTCCTTCGGAAAGCCTATGAAGTTCCGATCCAGCTTGTGGTTCGAGTTTTCGTCGTGGATGACGGCGACCGCATAGCGGCCGGGCGCAAGTTGCAGCTGGACGGTTCCCTGATTACCTGAGAACGGATACCCACCGTGCAGCAGCGCCTTGCTGTTGTCTTCCGGCCATCCATCCGGCGATTTGAAGACAGTCACTCCCAGATCGCCTTTCTGATTGCGAAATCCATCGACATGAAGGGTCAATGTGCAGGTGGCTGTTTGGGCAACGGACCGTAGAGCGCTGAACGAGAGCAGAGCGGCAAGCAGGCCGAAAGCGGCAGAAATCTTCATGGCGACTCCAGAGGTGAGGCCGGATGTTGAGTCCGGGAAGACCCCATTGTAGCGGGAAAGAAGGACAGCGCGAATCGTTCCCCTGCACTCCATTGAAAGAGCGCCGCAAGGGAAACTATTCTGCCTGCTGATCGAGAAGTGCATCAACTTCGGCGCGCGTGGGCATGGACGCCTGCGCGCCGCTACGTGTAACCGAGATGGCCGCGGCGGCCGAGGCAAAGCGCGCGGCGGACCCGGGATCGCGGCCTTCGAGGAGTGCGACGGCGAAGGCTCCGTTGAAGCAATCGCCCGCGCCTACAGTATCGACTGCCGTTACTGAAAACGCCGGCACCCAGCCTGCTTTTCCCCCCGCGGCGGCGACATACGCGCCCTCCGAGCTGCGCTTGAGCACGACACCGGCGACGCCGCGCGCGAGAAAGCGCATAGCGCTGTCCTCGGGAGACAGGTCTTCGCCGAGATAGAAGGCAGCTTCAGTCTCATTGGGTGTGAGCCACGCCACGCGGCTCCATACAGATTCAGGCAACGCGGCTGCAGGCGCGGGGTCGAGCATGACGGGTACACCGGCCTCAGTGCACATTGCAAGCAGATGAGTGACTGTAGCGATGGGCAGTTCCAACTGGCAGAGGACCATTCCGGCCGAGCGAATCAGGCCGGCTTGGGCGTCGATGAGTGCGCCGTCCACTTTGCCGTTTGCGCCGGGAACTACCACGATGCTGTTCTCTCCGTTCTCGGCTACCAGGATAGGGGCAACGCCGGAAGGGCCGCGTAGGCGTGCGATTGCGGCAGTTCCCACACCAGCGCTGGAGAGGCTATCGAGCAAGGTCTGGCCGAAGACATCGTCGCCGACCGCGCCGACCATTTGGACAGGTTGGCCAAGCCGGGCCACAGCCACCGCCTGATTTGCGCCCTTACCGCCGGGGGTAGTGGTGAAACCTGTGCCGGTGACGGTTTGGCCGGGCGTCGGAATCCGCGCGCACCGCGCGACCAAATCCATGTTGATGCTGCCGACGACAACAAGAGGCTTTCTGTCTCCGCTCATTCTGACCCTCTCACAGCGGTTCCACAATTCCTGCACCCCGAAACCACAGAGGGCAGGTGAATTGTGGAACCGCTCTAATACAGTGGGGCCAGCGCCACTGCGCCCAGTCCCAATGCGAAGAATACGAACATGGCAAACAGCAGCCAGCGTGCGGCGCGTGGAGCACCGGCGAACTCGCGCCAGATGAAGACTCCCCAGCAGGCTGAAACCATCGTGGCTCCCTGGCCGATGGAATAGGAAACGGCGGGACCCACCATATGTGCGCTGGAGGCGACGAAGTTGGAGACCGTGCCCGTGCACCAGATGGCTCCGCCTAGCACGCCGGCAAGATGCCAGCCGATGGGGGCGCGCGCATATCCGGCTGCATCGACCGGGGGCCTGCCGTCGAGCGGATGGGCCATCAGCAGCAAGTTGGCCGGCACCGTGGATACAAGAACACCGACGGCGAAGAAGAGGGCGATTGCGTAGGGTCCGGGCAGAGTGCCGGCAGCGGCTCCGGGCAGTTGGAAACTCATGGCCCGCGCCACCAGCGGATAGAAAAGGCCCATAAGCACGCCTGCGGCAAGGCTGAGCACGATTCCACGCCGGGTTGCGGCCTGCGCCGCGCCCTCGCGCTTGCGGTAGGCCGCCGCGTCCAGAACAATGGCCACCACCACCAGCGCCACTCCACCAAAGAGGAGCAGCGGATTGGCGGTCGGGCTGACCAGATAGCTGGAGACCGCGCCAACAACCAAGGCCAATCCGATGCCGACCGGGAAAGCGACGGCGAGGCCCGCGACATCGATGGCGGCGACGAGGAGTAGATTTGCGACGTTGAAGACTGCGCCGCCGGCGGTGGCAAACAGGATGGACCCCATCGGCGTGCTGGTCACGGCCGTGAGAAATGCCGGGCCCTGGCTGCCGAAACTGCCCGCGGTGAGGCCCCAGAAGAGAGCCCCGGCGGCGAGCCCCAGCGCGTAGTCCCAATAGAAAAGCTGAAAGCGGAAGCGCGGACAGAGCTTGAGCGTGTTGGCCCAGGATCCCCAGCACAGCATACTCAGGATCATGAGCATGAGCGCGGCTTGATAGGTGTGCGGAAGGAACATGCGTCAGACTCCCGTTCCTGCGCGGGAGTACGCCGCCGTTGTTCAGGCGTCCTCGACGCGACAGGTGAACTGCGGCACAAGAGTACATCATCGAGGCTGGAGGTGTTGGGCGGTTCCTGATCGCCAGGGCAATCGCATGAAACCAGGTTGTTGATCAGGCTGGTTCAGATTTCCATCGCGCCGTAGGCGCGGGGTTTGTAAGCCCAGCGCTTCAGCGCTGGGAAACTGGCCCCAAAATGAGCCGGAGTCCCGTAGGGACGGCGCAAAACGGCGAATCTCTCCTCAAGAAAACGTTCATGCGATTGCCCTGACCTGATCATGCTGAGGCCGGGCTGCGTCGTTGGAACAAGCTCTCCCATCCGCCTGCGCAGAATCGGCAGAAAGCTTCAAGAACACAGAAGCAGGCTCGAGGTCGCGGAAGCGTAGAGCTTCCCGCTGGCGTCCGTGAGTTTTGCTTCGGTGAAGGCCACGCGACGCCCGATGGAGAGGATGCGGCCTTCGGCGCGAACGGGCCCGGTCGTGTGTTTGATGGCCTTGTGGTAGGAGACTTTCAATTCCAGGGTGGTGAACGACTCACCTGGCCCCTGGCTGGACATGACGGAATAGCCGCAGGCGTAATCCAGCATGGACGCAATGAAGCCGCCATGCACGCTTCCCACAGGGTTGTACACGTGAAGCCCTGGAGTAGCTTCGACGACGACGCGCCCTTCTTCGATTTCGACCAGACGAATGTCCAGGGTTCCGGCCAAACCGTCCGGTTGGCTCTCTTCCATGATGTGACGCAGCTGTTCAATGCCGGAGATCTCTTCGCACGGGTCCAATAATCTAGTCATTTCCTCTTTTCCCAATCTCCCGCGAGCGCATGGCCGGCGCGTTCCGAGCGGCGCCCTGCAGGTGGTTTCGATATCCATCATAGCTTCCAAGGCAGGGGCAGCTGCGTAAGGTCGGGATCGCGCAGGTTTCAACGGCCAGCCCCATTTGATTCCCGCCACGAACTTACTGTTGCAAGGCGAATCCCGTTGGCAAAGCTGCCTCAAGATTGATCTGTTCCCCAGTGATGGGGTGGTGGAGCTTTAGGAATTGGGCGTGCAGGAAATACCCTCCGTCGCCGGGGAGGCCGGGAAGATTTTCAAGAGGCTGGCCGCTCAGGCCGTACAAAGGATCGCCCACCAGCGGATGGCCGATGGATGCCAGATGGATTCTGATTTGATGAGGGCGGCCCGAAGATAGGCTTACCTCAAATGTCGTGGTGCCCGCATCTGTTGTGTTGCTTGCGCTGCGTTCGATCACTCTAGCCCGTGACTTTGACGGCTTGCCGCCAGACTTCGCGGCCCACACGGAACCGAGGCGCGGGTGCGGTACGAGGCCGATAGGCGTGAGGATTTCATAGGCGTCGTGCTGTGCAATGTTTTGAGCCAGCGCCCGGTAGATTTTTTGAGTTTTGGGTGTGTTCCAGTTTGCGGTTAGATGAGAGGCCGCCAGCGGTGTTTTGGCGAAGAGCACGATGCCGCTGGTGCCTCGGCCCAATCGATGGACAGGGTTTACGTTGGGATATTGCTTTTGCACCAGGCGCAAGAGGGTGTTTTCCAGGAAGCCGCCGCCGGGGAGGGTGGGCAGCCCGCTGGGTTTGTTGACAGCCAACAGATGAAGGTCATCCAACAGGACTTCGAAGTGCTGAGGGGCGTCAGGTTCGATCCAGGGCGGGCGGTTCCAAATAAGTGTCTGTCCTGAAATCACCGGTTCGCTTCCGGTGGCCGCGACGCCGTTGAGCGTGACTTCGCCGTTGTTCAGATTTTGTTGCCAGGCTTCTGAAGTTGAGTGGGGGTAAAGGCTTGCCAAGTGGGAGAGCAGGGTTTGTCCGTGGTGTTTGCTACCGATGATTGTGGCGTAGGCATAGCCTCGGTTGAGCATGTAGTTTGAGTGTAAGCCAAGGCATCTGGCGCGGGAGTTGCCGCGGTTCGAGCGACACGCGATTCAGGTGGCAAGCGCTTTATAAGCGCCGTGATCGATATCACTGCAATGTTTTCCGTATGGCGACGAAAATGTGCCGATACGCGTCTGCCGCTAATTCTTGTGCTTTCCAGAGGATCAAACAGAGCACGCGCTTGCCCGTGCTGTAAACGAGAAAATCTACGAGCCGCTTCCCATTCCTGAATTTGAAGCACCCAGCGGCGCGGAAAGGATGAGTACGTCCATCCGATGAGTCTTGTTATCGAACGCATAAAGGCGAATATCGGGGTTTCTCTTTCGCTCTTTCATGTTAGGCCTTCTGCCTGTTCCAAGCCTTTTCCGGAGTTGCCGGGTCTCCAAATCTTCTCTAACTTCCAGCCTTCAACCGCGGCACTGAGCGGAGGCCTTCCCTCTACGGACAGTAATCAGCTTCATCGGGACTACGAGACACTTAGCAATCCATTGCGCACGGCCTGTCCGTCACAGGATCGCGACTGGCCAATGCGCTCGTCCTACGAGCTTACCCATGAGTGGTATTTCCCCTGGCGGCCGGAGGCTGCCAAGAACGCAAGTTGCGGAACAGCCGCCTCTTGAGCTACAAAGTTTGACACCGATTTATTTACTTAAGCCAATCCTCCCTGGTTGTTTGATGCAAGGATCGGTTTGCATTTCATCACCCGGGTTCCCACCTTTGGCATAGGCCCCCTTTCTGGGTTGCTTCTGATTTCCCGAGCAGTGGATTTGAAAGAGCACGTGTGTGCAGGAGACGAAAGATGAGCCGACTTTTCTGGACAAAGTGGATCATGGCGCTGGCCTTGACGATTCTTGGAGCGACCTCGATGTGGGCCACTCAACCCCCGCTGGTGGGAGACGCTTCAGTGTTCAGCTCGTTTCCGGCGACGAACTTTGGCGCGCAAACCAACCTTTATGTGGGAAACGGCGACACGACGCTGATACTGTTCGACCTTTCCACTTTGCCGGCGGGTACCACCGCCAGTCAGGTGGCCAATGCTACGCTGACCGTTTTCGTCAACCGGATCAACACGGCTGGGACGGTTTCGGTCTACCCGGTGAAGGGGGCGTGGACCGAGGCTGGAGTAACCTACTCGACGATACCGCCGATGGGCGCGGCCGTCGCCACTTTTTCTCCCACCGGCATGTACCAATTCGTCTCCATCGATGTCACCGCGCTGGTGCAGGGTTGGGTGACGGCGCCTTCCAGCAACCATGGCGTTGGCTTGGGCTCCAGCACGGCCTACATCCTGTTCGATTCGAAGGAGAACGACGAGACATCGCATGCGCCACGCCTCGACGTGACGCTGGTTTCGCAGGGGCCAGTCGGCCCACAAGGTCCTGCCGGACTCACCGGTGCTACAGGAGCAACCGGGGCAGCCGGCGCTGCTGGACCGCAAGGTCCCATCGGGCTGACCGGCGCTACAGGCGCAACCGGCGCAGCCGGCCCCGCAGGTCCGCAAGGTCCCATCGGACTGACTGGCGCTACGGGCCCCGCGGGTCCGCAAGGACTCATCGGACTCACCGGCGCTACGGGCGCGACCGGGGCTACCGGTGCTGCTGGTCCGCAAGGTCCCATCGGACTCACCGGTGCAACCGGCTCCGCGGGACCCGCTGGACCGCAGGGTGCGACCGGTTTGACGGGGCCATCGGGCGTCGCCGGCGCTGCCGGACCTCAAGGTGCTACGGGTCAGACCGGCCCGCCGGTGAATTTCCTCGGCGCATATAGCGATACCGCGGCCTATGAGACCGGCGATACGGTGGCGGAGAGCGGCAGCAGCTATATCTCCCTTGTGCCGTCCAACCTCGGTCACGACCCGGCTGGAGACGTCAGAGCCAGCGGCGGCTACTGGGCGGTTCTCGCCGCGCAAGGCGCGCAAGGCGCACAAGGTCCCACAGGGCTCACCGGCGCAACAGGGCCCGCAGGCCCGACAGGCGCGGCGGCCACTGTCTCTGTTGGCACAACTACCACGGCATCGCCCGGAAGCTCGGCCTCCGTCAACGTGACCGGACCCGCCAGCGCGCCGGTCCTCAGTTTTACCATTCCCCAGGGCGCGAAGGGAGATACGGGCCCAACCGGCTCCATCGGTGCGGTCGTGCCATGGGCTCCCGGCTCGGCCTATTCGACCGGGCAGGTGGTCTTCTGTGCCACCACCTGTGTCACCAACGGTTCCAGCTACATCTCGCTGGCAAACAACAATACCACCGAGCCATCGGGCACTCCCGCCAGCTGGCAGACCATCGCCCAGGCGGGCGCGACGGGCGCCGGATTATCCGTCGGCACCGGACCCGGGCAGCTCTACCTGACGGGCGTCGGGGGCGCAATCCCGTCTGCCCCGGTGACGATGGACGGGGACGTGTCAATCACCAGCGACGGATTCACGACAATTGGCCCTGGCGCTGTGACTACCGGCAAGATTGGCGTGAAGAGCGTCACCGGCGGACCCAACGGGAATATCGCGTATTCGACGGTCACTACCGAAAATATCGGAATAGGGACCATCACAGGCAACAACATTGGTACCCTTACCGTCACGGGCGGAGGAGGTAGTGGCATCGGCAATCTCGCCTCAAACACCGTGAACGTTGGAAATCTGTACGCTTTGATTGACTCTATGCCGCCATCGAGCAGCACCTTCTACCGTGGCGACAACACCTGGGCCATTCCCGGCAGCGGGCCTATCCAAGTGTGGTCTTCCGGCACGTCCTACTCGTCAGGCCAGCTGGTGACGAGTAACAACAACATTTTCATGGCCCTGATAAACAACGATTCCAGTACCTCGAATGAGCCAAATACAAGCGGCGCTGCCGGAACATGGTTGGGAGTGTCGATGGGGTCAGGCAACAGCCCGCAGGGCATTCCTTATACCCAAACCTATAAGGTGCCCTATGCGGGCGACCCGCCCACGGTGTTGCTGAACCCGATCGGAAACGTTCCGGGAACAGTTTCAAATGCCGGACCGCCATCTGTCGCTTATATGCCAACCGAGTGTACGCCAAGTTCAACCTTCTGGACTTACAACCCCAGCATCTCAAGCGCAGACCAACTCACATTCAAACTCTATCAGGCAACGCCGAATTTGTCGCCCGGTATATCCCCGGGGTGGCAATTAGCGACTAACCCCATAGCGGGAGGAACTTGCACAATGAGCACGGCGGCGACACCCTCCGTGCCCGCGACGTGTACCTTCACGGCATCCGGTCCAGTCCCGGGAGGGACATGGCTGACAGTTGAAGTGTTCGGTGACACTAATGCGCTTCCGCCTTCACAAGCCTCTGCATATGAAATCATCCAGGGTTTTTCCTGCCAGTAGCCATTGAACATAGCGGGGGACCAGCATGAGCGTTGGCTCTGGCGTAAGGCGCCGTAATGACATGCCCTCTAGTGCGAATGCGAAGCCTCTCGTTTTGTGCGGCCCTTTCGAACCAGAAGGTGGTTCTCATCGTTAACGCAGTACAACAGCAAGGCCGAATCGAATAGCGCCTTCGGCCTTCGAAAGGAACGGGAAAATGGATGCATATATGGGATCGATCATGCTGTGGCCCATCGGATGGGCGCCAGTGAACTGGATGTTCTGCGACGGCTCCTTGTTGCCGATCCAGCAATATTCGCCTCTGTTTGCGTTGATCGGCACTACGTTTGGCGGGAATGGAACGACGAACTTCGCGCTGCCCGATTTGCGCAATGCCTTTCCGATGGGCTATGCGGCCAATGGGCCGTCGCCCGTCTTGGGCGGCAAGGGCGGAGCGGCAAGCGTCGTTCTCAACGCGAATCAAATCGCCGCGCACACTCATCCGGTGACGATCACCGATGCGGGCCACATGCACGCCGTGACGGTTCCGGCACATACCCACCCGTTTTCCGTGCCCTGCGACTCGACGGGACACCCCACCAGCGCCAGCCCGGTCGGAGCCTTCCTCAGCAATACGTCGGGAATTGATTCCAATATTAATGCTGTGGGACAATCGCCGATTCCAGGTCCCACCGCCCTCTACAGCGCCACCGGCGCGGGCGCAATGGGCGCCGGCACTACCGGCCAGGCCTCGGGTACGTCGGGGAACTCGGGCAGCGCCAAGACCGCAATCACCGCTGTCGCCTCGCCGAACGCGGGCGGAGTTGCCGTCCCCACGATGCCGCCCTATCTCGCGCTGGGCTACATCATTTGCGTCTACGGGGTTTATCCGACACGGCCATAACTCAGACGCGGAGAGCGGTCTGCCACGGCCGCTCTCTGCTTCGATAGCACCTCCCGGCCAAAAAGACTGAACGCGAGGCAGTGTCCCGATGAACGAAAGCACCAGCCTGCAAATCGGACGGATAGACAAGGTTCCAGCCGAATGGACGCTTTGGTGCGCGGCCGGGCCCGAAGACGAGCGGTTGCTGTTTGCGTTGTATGCCGAGGACCAAAGGGCGCAGTTCGTCCCGAGTGGGCTGGCGGAAGAACTGGTTCGTTCGCTCATCCAGATGCAATACCGCGGACGCTCAATGACCTATGCTGCGCGCTATCCCGCGTCGGAGAACTCGATCCTCATCGCGGACGATGGGTCGCCGGTAGGCCGATTACTGCTGGACCGCGGGAGCTTGCGCTTGCCGGACTGCTGGCGCATTGTGGACATCGCAATTCTGGCGACGCACCGCGGCAAGGGATTGGGAACACGGGTTCTGAAGGAGTGTCAGCGGTTATGCGCAGCAGCGGGAGCCAGCCTCGAATTGCAGGTAACTCCTTGGAACCCCGCGCGGAGACTATATGAGCGGCTGGGCTTTCAGGTGGTCAGCGAAGACGCGACTGCAGTCGAGATGGGCTGGAGCCCGGCAAGATGAGGCGAACGCGATGAGACGAGATGGAGAACGAGTGAAACTCGCAAACGGAACGATGAATCCGGTGCGGCCCACCAAGCTGACGCGCTCTTTTTGCAATCTTGGATTGGCCGCGGTTGTAGCAGGGCTCGTCTACGCCATGGGCGCGCTGCCCTTGCATGCGCAGAACGCCGCGCAGCGGGCGGCGCTGGCGCGCCTGGGCCACTTCCACGCCCTTGCGCACCCGAACGACGCTTCGAGCAGCGGAGAGGCGGCCAACGCCACTCTCGATCAACCCGGCGGACTGGCATTCGATGCGGCGGGGAATCTCTACATTGCAGACACGCAGAACAACGTCGTCCGCGAAATCAACTTGGCAGGGGTCATCTCCACAGTGGCAGGCAGCGGCGAACAGGGCTTTGCCGGGGACGGCGCCTCGGCAACCAGCGCTGCCCTCGACGCGCCTACCGGCGTGGCCGTCGACGCCAACGGCAACCTGTACATCGGCGATACGCATAACAACCGGATTCGCGAGGTGATGGCGTCGAGCGGAAATATCTCGACCATCGCCGGCAACGGGACGCCGGGTTTTTCGGGCGATGGCGGAACGCCGACGGCGGCAAGTCTAGCCTATCCCACCGCGATCGCAGTGGATTCGGCCGGCAACATCTATATCGCGGATACCAACAACAACCGCATACGGGAGATCGTTGGCGCGACGATCGAAACCGTGGCCGGCAGCGGAATGCCAGGTTACTCCGGCGATAACGGGCAGGCCACTGCCGCAAGCCTCGATTCCCCGCAGGGAGTGGCCGTCGATGCAGCGTTCAACATTTACATCGGCGACACAAACAACAATCGTGTGCGGATGGTGACTTATTCCACCGGTGTCATTACCACGATTGCAGGCAATGGCACGGTGGGGTACTCGGGAGACGGCGGCGTCGCAGCCTCGGGTAGCCTGGATATGCCGACAGCGGTCGCTGTCGATGGCAGCGGCAATGTGTATGTTGCGGACTCGAACAACCAACGCATCCGGATGATCGGCGGAGGCAACCTGAGCACGGTGGTTGGAAGCGGGAATCAGGGATTTGGAGATGAGTCGGGCACGGCGGCCTTGATGTCGTTGGACACACCGCGCGCAGTAGCCGTGTCCGGTACTTCCGTTGTCCTTGCGGACACGCAGAACAACCGCGTGGTTGCGGCCGCGGGCGGTGGCGCGGGCACGATTGCCGGTCAGCCTCCCGCGAATGTGGAGTCGCTGGTCATCGGCGGTGCGTCCCCGGTTGTCTATGGCACAGGCACATTGACAGCAACTCTTGCAGATGGCGCGTTGACGGGCACAGGCCTGGTTAGTTTCTACGACGGCTTTGGCGCCGCATCCAAGTTGCTGGGATCGGCTCCTTTAGCGAGCAACGCCGCCAGCATCGGTACAGGAATGATTTCCGCGGGCACGCACTCCGTGGTCGCCTCTTACGCTGGCGATGCGAACAACGCACCTGCGACCAGCGGCGTTTACATGCTGGTTGTTACTCCCGCGCAGGTGACCGCGATTGCGAATGCGGTCAGCCTCATGTACGGCCAACCGGTGCCGGCTCTCAATGGCGTCCTCAATAACGTTCTGGCGCAGGATACGGGGAAGGTGACTGCCACCTTTTCGACGACGGCGATCGGTATGTCGGCCCCGGGCGTCTATCCCATCGCGGCCTCGCTTTCAGGGCCATCGGCAGGCAATTACTCTGTCGCTCTTGGTTCTGGTTCGGGCGCGGTCACCATTGCCAAGGCGCCGGCCAACACTGCGTTGACGATTTCAAGCCAAACGCCGATCTTCGACACATCGCTCACTCTCACTGCAAACGTTGCATCCACGACTAGCGGTGCGCCCACCGGATCCGCGAGCTTTTATGACGGCGCGACCTTGCTGAACGCAACTCCGGCAACGATTTCTGGCGGCTATGCAACTGCGGCTCTGAGTGCTCTGTCTGTCGGCGCCCACAGCATCACCGCAGTCTATAGCGGAGATTCTAACTTTCTCGGCAGCACTTCGAGCAGCCAGGGAGTAACCGTTCTTTCGCCGGAGTTCTCGGTTGCGGCGTCTCCCGCTGCGCAGACCGTGCTTCCTCTGCATTCGGCCCTATATACCGTGACATTGACGCCCACCAACTCGACTTTTGTGTACCCGGTGACCTTGTCGGCCAGCGGATTGCCCACCGGCGTAACAGCCAGTTTTTCGCCCGCCTCGATCGCGGTGGGCACAGGCGCAGCCACCAGCGTGATGACGCTGAACGCAACGGACGCCGCACAGCTGCGGATTCATGAGCAGCCTCTGAGCGGGATCTCTTCCACAACCGCGTTGGCGCTGCTGATCTTGCCCTTCGCCTTCAGCGCGCGGACTCGACGCTCTGCCCGCCATCTATTCCGCTCGGGCAGGATGTTGATCGCGCTGCTCGCCTTTGCGCTCATCGGTCTGCTGGCAGGGTGCGGCGGAGGCGGATTCTTCAGTCATCCTACCCAGACCTCGACCGTAACGATCACGGCTACGGGGGGACCAGTGACTCACACCACGACAATCGCAATGACTCTGCAGTAAGAGAGCATATGAACAAGATGCCGATTCCTTTCGCGGCGCTCCTGCCTTCCGCCTTTGCCTCCGGCGCACAGTAGCACAGCCTTCCCGCTGAGACCGGCTTTCGTTCTGCCGCGCAGCTATCGAACAGGCCTCTTTGCAGGTGGCTGCTCTTCGAGTGCGCGAAGGGTTTTTCAGAAGAGTGGCCATAGTGTTCCCGCGCAGTGCTCAACCGGCTATCCAAAATCCAGCGCATGAATCCCCGCGGACGGGAAGAGGGGAGAATGCCGATCTCCATGAGCTGAAGATCCCAATGCAGCCTTGTCGTGCCGTATTGAGATCCCCAAAAGAAACACCTTGCTTTTAACAACGATCTATCGTTTGTCCACGTGCAATGGATCGATCGAGCTTTGAATCGCCTTCTGAAAGGATGGCCAACTGCAGGAAAAGTCCTTTCTACTGCAGCCAGGGAGAAATACCGGAACGCGCTGGGGTGGGTTGCTCAAATTCAACTCTGTGCCGGAGCGCATCTGTTCCAAGGTTTGCACCGTAAAGTATGTTCTTACGCTGTACGCTCCGCTCTTTCGGCCTTTCCAGAGTTCGAACACCAGTGCGCCTCCCGGAGGCGTATCGTCGCGGCGTCCGTCTGCAATCCAGGTCAAGCCCAACAAGCCGGCGATGCTTGTCAGGTTCGTGTCGTGGCCGATTAGAAACAGTGCCCGGTCTGTTGGCTTTCCCGGCGCTCCTGCAGTGCGCTTGTTCTCGGCGGCTTGCCGCAAGCTGCGAACGATGTGATCGAGAAGATTCGATGCCTGAACGCGCGCAAGCGCGGGAGTGCGCAATGTGAAATCTGTGGCGTCCGTGTGCAGGTCGATCAGGGATCGCAGGTTTGCTCCCGTAACGCAGCCCCAGCCAACGTGGTCTGCGCTCATGCCTTCTGTGTACTCGAGGAGAAAATTCTCGGCGAGGGACGATGCCGTGTTGAGTGGGCCGCGCAATTCGGCAAGATGTTCGCCTTTCCCTTGAGTGAGACTGGCCGGAACATCGAACAACGAGATTCGTTTTTGCGGTCCGGCAGAAACAACGCCGCAAGTGGCCAGGATTTTGTCCATCGCGCCTATCTGTGTGCGGTAAGCCTCTGTGACGCTGGCAGGATCGTTCCCAATTCGTCCGGCGATCGCCGCAGTGGCCAATTCTGGATCGACAGGCCCAAAGTTGGATGGATGCGGATGGAAGAGCGGATCGTTCGCACCTTCAGGTAGAGATTTCACAGGAACGTTGCATCCCGGGAAGAGTCCCTCCGCAATTGCCTTGCCGGTCTCGCGCGTGCGCTGGTCCGAGTCCGCATAGAACGTCACACGGGAGGAATCTTCACAGCCCTTTGCGCTCAATAGTCCCTCATTCGCCAGTTGCATCCGATCGTACGAACCGAAGAGTTCCATCAAGTGAAATCCGTGCGCAGTCAGATAGCCGGGAGGCACGTCCCACTCTGGCCACGGCGCAATTGAATAGGTGTTGTATTGCGCCGCCTTGCCGGTGGGCGAGCGGACTCCGTGGCGACTTATATAAACAACGTATTTGAGATCGCCGTCCCTGCTCGTCGAAGGGACTGGAACGGCCTGTGTCTGCGCGGCTTGACCGCCTATCGGCAACACGCTCGCAAGAACAAGAAAGAGAATCAACCTTGTCATTCATTTCCTCGTGCTTCACCGGTTATGATGATCGCGGCCCGCACATTCGAATGAGAACCGATTTATGCTGTCAACGATGCGGCCATCCACTGAAGACCAAAAACCAGGGAAACAGATCGGGGCATACGCACAAACTGCATATGCCCCGATCTGAGTCCGCCTAGGTCCTTCGCCTGCTCTAGCGGCCCTGCGCGAAGTTGTACCGCAAACCGCCCGTATAGGTCGGCTTGTAGTATTCGCGCTGGTTGACGAATTGATCGCTGCCCTGATAATAGCCGAAGACTTCGTTGTTGAGATTGAGGCCAACCACCTTGACACTCAAACCGCGCCAGATCCGATAACTGGCCTGAGCATCCACTTGGTAGTGCGCCAAAGTCCAGATGTCGCCGGTTGGACCCGTGGGGCCAAGGCCGGTGGGGTCCGGATTATTGGAAGCTGTGAAGAAGGAAGGAGAAAGGTAGTTGTAGGTGAAAAGGCTCGGGCCGTCGTAGGCGAATCCCGCGCGAACGGACAAGCGCTTGGTGTCATAGGAGGGACTGATCTTCCAGGTGGTGGCCGCTTGGTCGATCAGGTGTGGCTGGTCGGTGCGCAGAGGAAGGCCCTTCTCCTGCGAGTTGGTGTAGCTGTAGTTGGCGTTGATGCCGAGCCCGCCCAGCACCCCTGGAAGGAAGCTCAGGTGCTGCTGGTAGCTGGCCTCGAAGCCGTAGAGGTAGGCGTTTTGTCCATTCACCATGATGGAGACCGAGTCCCCAGGATAGTTCGAAATGGCCTGTAACTCCGCGGGTGGAATCATACCGGGAGGAAGGTCGGCAATATTCACGCTGCCAGCAATGGTAGTGGGAACCTGCGGAGCTGTGAGTTGTTTGAAGAAGAAACCAGCCTGAATCATGCCAAGCGGATGCAAGGAAGTCTCATAGAGCAGGTCATAGTTGTTGGCGTGCTCGGGGCGAAGAGCGGGATTGCCGACAGAAGCAGTGACTGGGCTGGCGGTGGAGTCTTCCGTCACATACGGAACCAGTTGGTAGGGGTCGGGACGGGCGACGCCGCGAGCGTACACCGCACGCAGAGAGGAATTTGAATCCAGCGCATAGCGCAACTGCACGCTGGGCAAAACGTCCAGGTAGGAAGGATTGTTCGTGATCGGGTTGACCACCCACTGTTCGCCACTACCGGTATAGGCCGTCAAACCGCATTTCTGTGCGCCGACAAGGTTGCTGTAATAGCAGAGTTCGTGGCCAAGGGTTTGCATTCCGGTGTTTTCAAAGCGCAACCCGGTCTGCATGTGCAGCTTGCCAAAGTCGATGGTATTCATCGCGTAACCGGCGGTAACCTGCTCGACGAAGCTGAACAGATTGGGCGCCGTATCGCCTGCCGTCTTCGCCTTATCCACGTACCCGGTGAAGTTGTTCATGGTGTAAGCGACCACTTTGTTGAAATCCGAAACCGGCCCGAAGTTGCCCCCGAAGTAGTTTCCGCCAAAGTAATCGGTATTGTGAAAGTCGCTCTGCAAAGCGGCCATGGTGTACGGGGCGGTGCCGGAACCGGTGGTTGCCCATCCGTCATAGACCGTCTCAGTGGCGTTCTGAGCTTTGTGGCCGTTGGTGAATTTGAAACCCGTCTCGAAGGTGCCAAAGTGGCCGTGCGAGGTATAGTTCCGGGCATACGACGAAGCCGCGGTGAGATTGAGTTGCGAGTCCTTTCCAGTTGAGGTCGTAATGTCCGCGAAGGCCCAGTTGGTAGCCACCAGCAGAGGAGAAGACGCGCTGTTGTCGCAGTTGCCGAAATGCGGATGATATTTGTCCACTGCGCCGGTCAGGCTGTAATCGCAGGTATTTCCCATGGAGGGTCCGATCCACGAGAAATCGGCTTTGGGGTTACCCGCCGAATCGACTTCGTACGAGTAAGAGGCGGAAGCGACCGCCGTAAACCAGGACTTGTTGCCGACATGACGGCCGCCCAGAATGAGGGTTCCCACGGAGGCGTTGGGACGTTTGCTGGAGGTATAGAAGGCGGGAGCCTTTGCAGCCTTGCTGCCATAGACACCGGATGCCGAGAGCACTTGCGAAACCGGCTTGTAATACCACTTGTCGCCCCAGTCCTTCAGGTCGGAATAGATGCCGTTGGCGAAAAAGCTGGTGTTCTCATTGAGTTTGTAATCCGCGTTCCCCGAGATTCCATAACGATACCGATAGTATCGATAATCGCGAATGGTGTCGTTGTCATAAAAGGGCGCGGCGAATGTCGAGTAGGGATCGAGCGCGGGTTGGAAGTTGTCGATGCCCCGGCCGTTGTAGTCGTACGCTCCATTGAGGAGGATACCGAGGCGCTTGGACTTGCCAAAGCGATTGCCCACCGTAACTCCTTCGGCGATCGATTCGCGTCCGTTCAGAATGTTGGTATAGCCACCGTCGGAAAATGCATCGATGGTCGGGCGTTCGCCCGCCGTCTTGGTGCGGATATTCACGGAACCGCCGATGCCATCGGCGTCTTGATTGGCTGAAAGCGTCTTGTTCAGTTCGACCGCATCGATCATCGACGAAGGCAGCACATCCAGGCGAACCTGACGAACCGTAGGCTCAGGCGCAGGGATGGTGATTCCGTCCACTGTCACATTGGTTAACCGTGGTTCGGTTCCCCGAACCTGAATGTAAACTCCTTCACCCTCGATGCGATAGAGCGTGACCGAAGGAAGACGTCCGACTGCATCGGCGGCATTTGCGTTGGGTAGGCTGACGATCAACTCCGCGGGCAGCACCTGCACCAGATTGTCCGCGGTAAGGGTCTGGTTGATGGCGTCCGCTTCTCCGTGGACGCGTTCCGCAGTAACTAGAATCTGTTCGCTTGAGGAGGCGACACCCAGTTTGACCGTGATGCTTTTCGTCTGTCCGGAGGCCACATCGACTTTGGTCTCAGTAGGTTTAAAGCCAACGTAGGAAACTACCAAAGTGTAGCTGCCGGCCGGCACTTCCGGAAGCAGAAATGCGCCCTCGGCATCGCTTGCGCCAAGCATTTTAAGAGGTTGCAATTCAAGTCGGGCGCCCTTGAGAGCAGCGCCCGAATTGTCCACGATGGTTCCCGCGAGAACACCCGTTGCGGATTGCGCCATACTATTTAATGTGGCGAAAGAAAGAGCGAACAGCAACAGCAGTACGACGGTACGTGCGCCCAAAAACCTTCTGCAAACTGACATTTGGCCTCTCCTGAACCCGGTTTCTGCACACTTGCAGAATCCCTTGATCTGGGCGGATTATCCCAACCGAATCTAAGCGGAAGCTGAGGACTCCTCTGCCCTGCGGCCATTTTCACGGAACATTCATGTTGACCGGCTACGATCCTACAATGCGCGTTCTGATCGTGGAAGACAAACAAAGCCTTGCCGGACATATAGGGAGGGCACTTGAAGGCGAGGGCCACACGGTGACATTGGCCTTTGATGGAGAGGTCGCGCTCAAACAGGGCCGCACCAATAATTTTGACTTGATATTGCTCGACATCATGCTGCCGCGCGTTGATGGTTTCACTGTGATTCGCAAATTGCGCGAAGACCGGCTCACGACTCAAACGATTATCGTCTCTGCGCGAGATTCAATGGAGGACGTGATTTGCGGACTCGATGCCGGAGCGGACGATTACCTGACAAAGCCATTCGCGCTAACCCTGTTGTTGGCCAAAGTTAGAGCGGCCGCACGCCGTGTCCCGATTCCCATTCCTCAAGAACTAATCTTCGAAGACCTGATCCTTCGGCCTCATTTGTTTGAATTGCAGCGCGGCAATCGCATCGTATCTCTTACCAGAACCGAGTGCGCGCTGCTGGAGACCTTGATTCGCCGTGCGCGGACCGTGGTGCCGCATGGCGTGCTCATCGAAGAAGGATGGAGTGCGGACACCGACGTGAGTTATGACAGCCTCTACGTTTTCATTCGTGCTCTGAGAGCGAAGATTACGCATCAAGGTGAAGAGGAGTTGTTGCATACGATTCGCGGAGTCGGCTATTGCTTGCGGGGTGGTTCTTGCTGAAGCAGCCGGTTTCAATTTCCCTTCGACTTACGATCTGGTTTGGCGGCATCTTCTTTCTTGGCTGGCTTCTCTTTGGCACGGTGATGTGGCTCAACCTCAAGAGCACGCTGAAGAACGAGCGCTATCAAACGCTTTCTCGGCGAATCGACCGGTTGCAACAGCTGCTGAACAAATCTCAGGATGAAAACGAAGAGGACCGCGGTCACGACTTTGCCGATTTCGCTCGTGCCACCGGCAACGGCCTTGCGGAGATCTTCGGTGCGGATGGGCAGCGAGTCTTTCCTTCGCCTTCGTCAGCAGCAAAGACATTTCCATGGCCCGCGATGAAAAGCGGCGATTCCGAGCAATTTGTTCACGTCGATTCATCTGGACAGACTTATTGGGTGCTGGCGCGCCCCTACACGCTCGGTGGAAGATCGCTCTTTCTCCTTACCGCGGGGCCTGAGGCGGGCAATCTTGTTGTTCTCCATAGCTTCTTGATGGGTCTGCTTGCATCGGCTCCGATCCTGTTGCTCATTTCATCCGCAGGTGGCTACCTCATGAGCCGAAAGGCTTTGAAGCCGGTAGATAGAATCACGGCAACGGTGCGTTCCATCAGCATCCGAAACCTCTCCGAGCGATTGCCCGTGGCCAAAACAGGAGATGAATTGCAGCGCCTCGCAGAAACTTGCAATGCGATGTTGCAGCGATTGGAGTCCGCGGTTGGCCAGATAAAGCAATTCACTGCGGATGCCTCTCATGAGTTGCGCGGGCCGCTCTCGTTCACGCGCACAGTGGCCGAGGTGGCTCTTAGGAATCCGAAGGCGGATGCGGAGAGTCGCAAGGCGTTTGAGGAAATCGTTGAAGAGTCCGCCAAGGCGTCGGATTTATTGGAAGGAATGCTTACTCTGGCGCGCGCGGATGCGAATTCTTTCGATGCGGTCTTGGAACAAGTGGACCTTGCCGCGGTTGTTCAGGAGGCTTGCGCAATGGCCAGCCGCCTGGCCGTCGAACGGAATCTGACTCTCACGGTTTCGGCTGGGCCAGGCATTTCCGCCTTCGTCCTTGGTGACTTTTCCAGCTTGCGCAGACTGGTCTGGATCCTGCTCGATAACGCTTTGAAATACACGCCGGCGCTAGGCAAGGTCGAGGTGAACCTCGACTTGACCGCGAAAGAGGCGGTCCTGCAAGTCAGCGACAACGGCATCGGTATAGCGCAAGCCGATCTGCCGCATGTTTTTGACCGCTTCTATCGCACGGATCCGTCGCGCAGTCAGGTTGAAGGCAGTGGGCTCGGCTTGGCGATCGCAAAATGGATTGCTGAAATGCATCGCGCTGAGCTCTCTGTTGTCAGCAGAGAACACAAGGGCACAACGTTTCGATTGGCAGTTCCCCGCTGCGTGCCAGAGTTATTGAATCTACGTCCAACTCCTGCGTCGAACGGGGCTCTTCTGATTCCGAAAAGGTCGCCGCAAAGTTCTTCGATCGGCGAACGATCCTGAAATCGCCGATTGCGCCAGAATGAATTCATGGTTTACGCATTTTCGCCGGAGCGGGTTTTGAGCGAATCTCACGATGGGCACACGCTCCGGCCTGTTGGCAAGAGCTGACTCTCAAGATCAGCCGATCGACGATCTGCGCAAAACCGAAAATCCCGGTGAGGAAGACGCCGATCACCAGTTGCGCCACCGTGCCGACCACGATCTCCGATAATGCCGTCGAGATCTTGAACCGGATCGCCAACAGCGTCGCGGCCAATTCCAGACCGACCCACAGCGCACAAAGAGCCCATGTGTTTGACATGAACACAAACGCCTAAGTTGTCGTTCAGGGAACTCGGCCGGGACGCAACTCCGCAACAGGATTCCCTGTCGGGAGTTATCATCTGTCCGGCATGGCATCGGAATGCCGGCAAGCGGCTGGTGAAGGCGCCCAAAGTGTATGTGCGCGATAGCGGCATTGCTCATGCGCTGCTCGGCATTCGTGACAAGGAAGCTCTGCTCGGCCATCCGGTTGTAGGCCAAACTTGGGAGAGCTTTGTGATCGAGACTCTGATTGTCGCCGCGCAGGATGGAACCGAGGCCCACTACTATCGAACCTCCAATGGAACCGAGGTGGACCTTCTTCTCACGCTTCCCGGCGGAGAACTGTGGGCCATCGAGGTCAAACGCACTTCGGCGCCGAAGATCGAACGCGGCTTTCATTCCGCCTGCGCCGATCTGAATCCGCAAAAGCGATTCTATGTGTATCCAGGATCCGAGCGATTTCCTCTCGATAACAGAACGGATGCCATCGGAGTCGTTGAACTGGCTAAGACATTGCAGTCGAACAAGTGAAGCAAATCATGCAACTATTCGTTGCGGCCATATTTCGCAAACAGCGAGTCCATGTCATCGCCCACGCCGTATCCCAGATTGGAGCCAGTGGTGCACACACCTTCCAGCCGGGCGATGAAGGTCTCGCGGTCGCCCGCAAGCAGTTGTCTGCAAATCTTGAGCGCCTGCTCGAACATGTTGACCAAGGAATTGAAATATTCCTCATCGTCCAGGCAAATATCGCTACAGAAACCCACGGCACATTCGCAGTAGTACACCATCAATTCTGCAAGCCCGCCGGGATCTCCAACCGCCTTTCGGTAGCTGGATATAGCTTGCTTGGCCTTTGCGACCGAAGTGTTCTGGTCCCGCAACACGTCCGGCCAGAGCCAGCGGTCCAGCAATTCCTTGTAGGGCTTCAGAACGTCCTCGCCCAATCCAAAACGGGTGTGGACGAAAGTCTGATTATCCTTGCTGGCGGAATACAGGTCCCGAATCAGGCCCGTCAATCCTGCCCGGTCGAGGCTGGCGAGCTCTGCTTTCACATCTGTCCATGTCGGCTGTGATCGCGGTTGTCGCTTGGCAATTGGTAGTTCGGTTTGACTCATCTCAACCATTCTAGCGTTTGGTGAATTCGATTTGCGTCGGAGAATCGCGATCTCTCGACCGCGTCTATTCCGCAGTCAATCCCTCGTTTTTGCGCCGCCATGCGACCGAGGGAGTAAAGACGCTCGCATCGGAACTGGCAAGCCGAAACCGGCAGGTAAGGATCGGGCATAGTCGCAGATCGCCGGCCCGCGCATCTTTCAGAACGCGGCAAAACAAGAATCATTTTAAAAATGGGTAGAATCTGCTCGAAAACCAAACTTCATCATTGTACCGGCGGGGTACCCGGGTGCGCGAAAAGCAAATTTGGTGGGCCTGCAGGGATTCGAACCCCGAACCAAGGGATTATGAGTCCCCTGCTCTAACCGTTGAGCTACAGGCCCATTTGCGGGATGATTCAGTGAGCGCCTTCCGTCGGATGCCCGGGTCGCGGAAGGAGGCCACTCCCTTCAGTGTGACACATGGGTAGTTGGAGAGTCATCTCAGGGCTTCGGAAGGGAGGCCTCATGATTCCGTTTCCTGGGTTGACGCGGTGGTTTGTGGACTCGATTCCTACCCTTCAGCAACGGGTCATGCGTGCTGCAACATTGCGCGAACGCCCTTTACAAGCAAATCAAAACTCTCTTCAGCTTCCCGCAACTGACTGTGGCCCTCGTCCGTGAGCTGGTAGTACGTTGCCTTACGGCCGGTTTCGGTGAGAGCCCGCTCGGAAGAGATCCAGCCGCTTCGCTCCATGCGGTGCAAAGCTGGATAAAGCGAACCCTCTTCCACGCGCAGCAACTCATCCGAGGCTCGCTGAATGTGAAGGACAATACCGTAGCCGTGCAGACGCTCGCGCTGGGAGAGGGTCGTCAGCACCAGCAGATCGAGGCTGCCCTGGAAGTCGTTTCTTGCCATTTTGTACCCCTGCACTTCTCGGTATAGGAGACTAAGCCTAGAAGTATATGGGTGTCGCCTGTTCTGTCGCCTGTTCTTTCGAGAATTTGGGGCCGGACGGTGTGGCCGTATGGGAAGGCGGAGCGACCGGGTAACATTGTCTCGACGTTTGGCAAAGGAAAATGTAGCTCACAAACGTTAGATAAGTTATCTGCACCCTTGCGGATCCGTTGAGGTCTGTGCAGCGGCCCCAGTCGGCTTTCGTACTTTCTACAACCGAAAATGCGCTCAATGCAGCGAGGATTCAGACAAGAATCGCCAGAACGGAAAGGCTATATGCAAATGGACGGAGAGTCATTTTGAAGATTGCGCGGTTTGGCCTATTGCAAGTGGTTCTAACTGCATCTGTGGCTTTGCTGGCCCAAAGCGCGTCGCAATCGGCATCCCAGCCTGCGCCGGCGTCGAGCCTGCGTATCGACACCCGCGCGGTGCTGCTGGATGTGCTGGTTACGGACCACAAGGGTGTTCCTGTCACCGGACTCGCGAAGGAAGCATTCACCGTTACCGAACAGGGCAAAGCGCAGGCTCTCAGCTTTTTTGAGGAGCACAGGGGCGCGACTGCGGTAGAACCGGAAAAGCATGCCGAGTTGGAAAAGCAAAGCGGGCAGGAACCGCTGCCGCCGAATACCTTCAGCAATGCTTCTGTTCTGGCGGATCCCGAGTCGGCCAACCTGGCGGTGGCCAATGTGCTCCTGCTGGATACGCTGAACACGCAGATGGCCGACCAGATGGCGGTGCGTCATGCAGCCGTCGCCTATCTGAAACAACTAAAGCCGGGATCGCGGATGGCGATTTATACGCTGGGCATGCGGTTGCGCTATGTGCAGGGTTTTGCCGACGACCCGGCGCTGCTGGCCGCGGCCCTGGGATATGGGCGGAACGGCATCCCGGAAGCTCCGACGCTGCTCCACGAGCCGGGAGCGGTGGCCGCGTTCCAAAGCTTTGTCGGCGAAACTGGCGAGGCGGAAGCGGCTGACCGGGTGTACCGGACCCTGGAAGCGCTGAAGGACATGGCCAAGCTACTGGGCAGAATGCCGGGACGGAAGAACCTGATCTGGCTCTCAGGCTCGTTTCCGCTGGATCCGCTCGGAATAACTGGTGTGTCAACAGGTGGTGGGAATTCTCCGGGAGACGCTCGGTTCGCTGCCGACATCAAGGACACCTTCGCCCTGTTGGCGTCGGCGCGGGTGGCCGTGTATCCCGTGGATGCGCAGGGTGTGAGGGCGTTCGAGCTATTCACCGCCGAGAGCGGCGCGGGAGGCGGAATGTCGGCCCGCAGCGCCCTGACCGCGGAGAGTATTCGCCGCAACACGGATTACGCGACCATGGATCTGCTGGCCGAGAAGACGGGCGGCAGGGCGTTCTACAGCAATAATTCCCTTGCGGGCGTGATCGGCAAGGTGGTTGCCGAGAGCAGCTATTTCTACACCGTTTCGTATGCGCCGTCGAACACGGCTGCGGACGGGACGTTCAGGGATATTAGGGTTGCGGTGGCAGGCGGCAAATATGACCTTTCGTATCGGCGTGGCTATTTTGCACGGCTCGCCAACCCGGCTGCGGAGAAGCCGGTGCGGCAAAGCGCGCCGGCAGACCACGTTTCGGAAGATCGCGATGCGAAGGGCTTCCCGGATGCGGAACAAACCGATCCGCTGAGACCTTTCATGGACTTGGGCCTGCCGCAACTCCGAGAGATCGGCTACCGGGCGATGGTCCAGCCCGCGACCGGAAAGGACACGAACGGCGCAAAGCCCGCTGCCAAAGACACGGAAGAGCGCTATTCGGTCGATTTCGCCATCAACCTCAAGGACCTGAAATTGGCGCAGGACGCCAAGGGCATCTACCACAGCACACTCGTTTTTTCCGTGATCGCCTATGATCGATACGGGCAGGTGGCCAACCGCGACGACCGCGTGATCACCATGGAAGCGGACGAGGACACCTATGCGGAGTTTGAGAGCGAAGGGGTGAAAGAGCACCTGGAGATCGCTGTCCCGAAAGGGGAGTATTGGCTGCGGACCGGCATCTTTGACCGGGCTTCGCATCATATCGGGACATTGGAGATCCCGCTGGCGGCGATTCGGACGGCAATGTGAATCTGATCTGCGGAAAGCATTGAAGACGCGCGTTGTATTTGGGCGTCTGCGGCGGCGCTCCTGGAAGGGCGGCGGATGTCGGCTCGGTGCGCGCAAAGTTGCGCTGGGGGTGGTCCAATCGGGTAATCTGCCGATAAACACCATACGGCACGGCGTGAAAGCGCATCGAATCGGAAAAGAGATGGGCGGGCTGGGATGAGCGGTATCGGGTCGCATGGGCCGTTGGCAATCGGCAGAATCGCTACTTTGAGAGTGGTGCGGTTCTACCTGCTCCTGGGTTTCGCTTGGATCGTTGTCACCGACGGCGTCGTCTTTCTGCATGGCGGGGTCAGCCTCTTGCCGGCAATGCTGGGCATGGGAAAAGGGTTGTTCTTTGTCGCGGTCACCGGCGTAGCACTGTATTTCTACATGACGCGCCGGGCACACGAGACCCGGCATGAGAACGAGGCGCTCCGCCAGCGGTTGACGCAGCTCAGCAAATTTGCCAACGACATCGTCCTGCTCTTCGACGAATCCGGCAAGATTATAGAGGCCAACGACCGGGCGGTCGATGCCTATGGCTACCCGCTCGATGTTCTGCTGGCGATGAATGTTGAAGAGCTCCGCCAGAGTTCGAACGAATGGCACGCGGACTGGGCCACGGTGATCAAAAGTGGTGAGGCCCGTTTTGAAGCTGTTCACCAGCGGGCCGATGGCTCGGTGTTTCCCATCGAGGTCAGCAGCCGGCGCATCGATCACAGGGGACGGCATCTTGTGCAGAGCATCGTTCGCGATATCGGCGAGCGCAAGGAGGCCGAGCGCAAGATCATCCGCCTCAAGGATATCTACGCGGCTCTGAGCCAGACCAACCAGGAAATCGTGCGCACCTCAAACCGCGAGGAGCTTTTCAAAGCCATTTGCGGAATCGCCGTCAAGTTTGGTCATTTCCGACTGGCGTGGGTCGGAATGGTGGACGAGGCAACCCAGGCGATCGTCCCGGTTGCCATGGCAGGGCCAGAAATCGGTTACCTGGACGGGGTGCGGGTTTCCGCGGACCCGGCATCGCCCTTCAGCAAAGGGCCTACGGGCCTGACAGTGATCCGGGGCGAGCACTTCATCGCCAACGATCTGAATGAACAGATGCGGGGGACGCCGTGGCAGGATCACTGGACACGGTTTGACATCAAGTCGGCGGCTGCATTTCCCATGTTCTTCCAAGGCCGGGCGGTTGGCTCCCTGACTTTGTATTCCAGCGAAGTCGCCTTCTTCTCCGAAGACCTGATCGACTTGCTGGACGAGATGGCGGTGGATATTTCCTATGCCATGGATAGGATAGAAGCCGATCGACAGCGGTTGAATCTCGAGGCTGAGCTCGTTGCCACTAATGCGCGCATTCAGGGGATTCTCGCAGGCACGCAGGATATTGTTGCAGCGATTGACCGGGATTTGCGGATCACTTTGTGCAATCGGACCCATCGGGAGTTGCTGGAAAGTCAATTCGGAATCGAAATGATATCCGGCAAGAGCATTGAGGAATGGGCAGCGCACCCATCCTTGCAGGTTCGAAGTGTTGCCGCGAGTTTGAGAAAGGCCCTGGACGGCGAATATAAAATCGAGAACTGGAGTTTTACGCAAGGAGAGGAAGAAGTCTTTTATGAGTCGTTCATGGCGCCGCTGTTCGATCCCCTTGGTGAGATGATCGGTGCTTTCCATGTGGGTCGCGACGTCAGCGAACACCGGAAGATGGAATCGGAGCTGCGTAAGCTGACCACGGCAGTGGAACAGAGCCCGGTGACCGTTGTCATCACGGATCTCAATGGCAGTATCCAATACGTGAACCCGTTCTTCACCGTAACTACCGGATACGAGGCCGCGGAGGTCCTGGGCAAGAACTCGCGGATTCTGAGCAGCGGAGAGACAAGCCACGATCAGTATCAGGCCATGTGGGAGTGCATTCAGGGAGGCAGTCCCTGGTTCGGCTTGTTTCACAACCGGCGCAAAGACGGCTCGCTGTTCTGGGAAGAGGCAATCATCTCGCCGGTGCGCGACGCTGCGGGAGTCATCAAGCAATACATCGCGATCAAGCAGGACATCACGCTGCGCCTGGAGGCCGAGGAGCGGGCGTCGTTCCTCACCTTCCATGACCAGTTGACCAGCTTGCCCAACCGGGTGCTGGTCAAGACGTACATGGAAACGGCCAAGGAAGATGCGGAACAATCGGGGGGCAAGTCGGCGCTTCTGTCGGTGGATGTGGACAATTTCAAGCGAATCAACGATTCGCTCGGCTATCACATCGGCGACCGTCTGCTGCAGACGGTGGCCGAGCGCATCCAAGGTTGCCTGCGCAGCACCGACACACTGAGCCGGGCGGGGGGAGACGAGTTTCTGATCGTGCTCTCGGCGGTTACGGATGAGGGCGAGATTGGCCAGATGGCCACAGCGATCCTGAACCGGACGCGTTCCGCCTTCGCCGTCGAAGGCTTCGAGTTGTCGGTTACTCTCTCGATCGGCATTGCGGTTTATCCCGACGACAGCCTGGAGTTCGAGGCACTGCATAGGCAGGCGTCGATGGCCATGTATGTGGCCAAAAGGTCGGGGCGCAACGCGTACCGCTTCTATACCAGCAAGATGGAGACAGACGCGAACGAATACATGCTCATCCTCAATGGCCTGCGCATGGCCCTGGAGAGGAACGAGTTCGTTCTGCACTATCAGCCGCAGTACTGCATCGAGACCGGAGAAATCGTGGGCGCGGAAGCTCTGCTGCGCTGGAATCATCCCCAACTCGGATTGATTCCTCCGGTCAGGTTCATTCCGATCGCGGAAGACAGCGGACTGATCGTGGATATCGGCGAGTGGGTGCTGCAGGAAGCGTGCCGGGAAGCGGTCAAGTGGCAGCGAGAGGGGCAGAGGAAGCTGGTTGTTGCGGTGAATCTGTCGGCCGTGCAGTTCAAACGCGCGGGCCTGCCCGAATTGGTGCGGCGGGCGTTCGCGGAGGCCGGTCTGGAGCCCTGCTGTCTGAGCCTCGAACTGACGGAATCGATCCTGATTGAGAACACCGCCAATGTTCTGGCCATCGTGAAACAGTTGAAAGCCCTCGGGGTAGCTCTCTCGCTGGACGACTTCGGGACGGGCTATGCAAGCTTCGCCTATCTGCGGAACTTCGACCTGGACGAGCTCAAAATCGACCAGTCATTCATTCACGAAATTGCCACCAACCCTGGCGACGAGAAGATCGTGAAGTCGATCATCGAGCTGGCAAAGTGCTTCGGGCTGCGAACGGTTGCCGAAGGAGTGGAAGACGCAATGGCTCTCGACCTGGTGCGCGCCGCGGGGTGCGACTACGCCCAAGGGTACTATTTCGCCCGCCCCATGCCGGCCGAGCAAATGTCGGCGCTGATTGCGTCCAGGCCTGGGAATGACCATGGGAGAAACGCTGATTCGGCCCGCGACAGCGCCAGCAATGGGACGGTTGCCAGCGGATAAGTTCAGGGCAGCGCGGCTTTTTTTGCGTCAATGGGCTGATTTCGTTCGTCACATACTCATCGGGACCTGGAGCGATTCCTTCGCCAAACCAGGTCCTGTTCCGTCCGCTTTGCTCCGCGTTGCGGACAAGATGATGGAAACAAACGTCTTCCGGCAATATAATCAATCCGGCACGAATAAGAGATATTGGACCCCGGGCGACGCCTGAGTGAGTCCCATCGAGGAAGATCAAGTGAGAAATAGCGCGTTAAGAATCATTTCCAGTGTGAGTTGCGTAGTTTTGATGGGGTGGTCGGCAGTCGGATGTCAGAAGAAGCCGGCCGCGCCCGCGGCAGCCGGAATGCAGGCCATGCCGGTCCAGACCGCCACGATTGCCCTGGCTCCCGTGCCGCAGTCGAACGAATATGTGGCTACGATCAAGTCGCGGCGCTCGGCCACCCTGCTGCCGCAGGTGAGCGGAGCTGTGACGAAGATCTTCGTCCGCTCCGGCGACCATGTGCAGGCCGGAAAGCTGCTGATGGAGATCGATCCGCGGGTGCAGATCGCAACCGTCGAGTCGGCGCGTGCGACCGAGCGCCAGAAGAAGGCGGTCTTCGATTACAACTCCGTGGAGATCGAGCGTCAGCACAAACTCTTTGATGCCGGGGTCACCAGCCGCGACGCCTACGATCAGGCGCAACAGTCGTTTGAGAACGCCAAGGCGGATTACCAGTCGGCGGTTGAATTGCGCAAAACGCAGGAAGAGCAACTGGCCTACTACAGCATTCGCGCGCCGTTCGACGGAGTGGTCGGCGATATTCCAGTGCATGTGGGCGACTTCGCTTCGCCGGCCAACTCTCCGGCGACGGTGCTGACCACGGTGGATGAGAACAAGGATCTGGAAGCTTACATCTATGTCCCCACCGAGCGGGCCAGCCAGGTGCGCCAGGGCCTCGAAGTCGAGCTGATGGACAACTCCGGCAAGCTGCTGGAGAAGACCAACATCGACTTCGCATCCGCGGAGGTGGACACCACGCTGCAGGGCATCCTCGTAAAAGCACCGGTGCATTCCGGATTGCTGCGCACGGCGCAGATGATCAAGGCGCGGGTGGTGTGGAGCACGACTCCCATGGCGGTTGTGCCGGTGCTCGCGGTGCTGCGCCAGGGTGGCCAGAGCTTCGTCTTTGTGGCGCGCCAGCAGAATGGACATTACATGGCCGCCCAGACCGCGGTGACCCTGGGCGACACGGTTGGAAATACTTATTCCGTCACTTCAGGTCTCAATGCGGGTGACCGGGTGATCGTTTCCAGCACTCAGTTCCTGGTCAACGGCATGCCGGTCATGTTGCTGGGCGCCTGATCCCTGATCGCAAAGGATTGATTTACGCGGTATCCCGCGTCTAGTCGCAAGGCGCGGGAAGAAGTTCGGGGCGCTGGCTTTGCATGCTCCCAACGATTTCGCTCTGTAGAGTCCGCGCTGCGCAGTTTGACAGCGCCGCAATCACGGAAAGAAGGCTCTCTTGTTTGTCGATTTCTTTATTCGCCGCCCGGTATTTGCCACCGTCTGCGCGCTGTTGATCATTTTGGCGGGCGCGGTGTGCATTCCCAACCTGCCGGTTGCCATGTACCCGACTCTGGCGCCGCCGCAGGTCTCCGTCTCCACAAACTATGTGGGCGCCAACGCCGAGACAGTGGAAAAGGCCGTCACCATTCCTCTCGAAGAGTCGATCAATGGCGTCGAGGGAATGCGTTACATCACCTCGTCCAGCACCAACAGCGGCAACAGCCAGATCACCACCACCTTCAAGACCGGCTACGACCTGGACATCGCCGCGGTGGACGTGCAGAACCGCGTGGCCAGCGCGCAGGGCCGCCTGCCTTCGGCGGTGAACGCCACCGGCATTAGCATCACCAAGGCCAACAACAACTTTGTTCTTGCCGCCGGCTTCTACACCGAGGACGGCCGCTACTCGCCGGAGTTCATCTCCAACTATCTGGACGTCTACGTGAAGGACGCCATCAAGCGCGTGCCCGGCGTCGGCGACGTGATCATCTTCGGCGAGCGCAAGTATGCCATGCGCATCTGGCTGGATCCGGTAAAGCTGGCCGCGCATTCGCTCACCGCTCCCGACGTGGTGAACGCGCTGGTGGAACAGAACCTGGAGGTTCCCGCCGGACAGTTGGGTCAGCCTCCGTCGGACTCCAAGCAGGCGTTTCAGATTCCCGTGCGCGTGGTCGGCCGCCTCACCAGTCCGGCCGAGTTCGATAACATCATCGTCAAGAACGCGCCCAGCGGCCTCATACTCCTCAAGGATGTGGGCCACTCGGTGGTGGGAGCGGAAGATTACAGCTCTTCGCTGAAATATGCGGGCCAAACCGCGATGGGTATCGGCATTCTGCAGCTCTCCAATGCCAACTCGCTGGACGTGGACGCAAAAGCCAAGGCAGTACTCGTCGATCTTTCCAAGAGCTTCCCTCCCGGACTGAAATACGCCATTGCCTTCGACTCGACCACCGTGGTGGGCGACTCCATCCGGGAAGTGCTGGTGACCCTCGGCTTGTCGGTCTTCATCGTCATCACGGTCATCTTCCTCTTCCTGCTTGACTGGCGCGCCACCATCATTCCGGCCGTCACCATCCCGGTTTCGCTCATCGGAACCTTTGCCTTCATCAAGGTCTTTGGCTTTTCGGTCAACTCGCTGACCCTCTTCGGTATCACCCTGGCCACCGGCCTGGTGGTCGACGACGCCATCGTGGTCATCGAGAACGTGCAGCGGCACATTGCGATGGAGCACTCCGACCCGCACGAGGCCACTTCGCGGGCCATGGGAGAAGTAACCAGCGCCGTAATCGCCACCTCTCTGGTCCTGATTGCCGTCTTCGTGCCCGTTTCATTCTTCCCCGGAACCACGGGCATTCTCTATCGCCAGTTCTCGCTGACCATCGCCTTCGCCATCGCCATCTCGGCCTTCAACGCGCTGACGCTTTCGCCGGCGCTTTCCGCTATGTTCCTGCGCGGCGAGGAAGACCGGCCGCATCAGCTTGACTTCCTGCACATCGGCTTCATCTCCAAGGCCTTTGCCGCCTTCATTCATGGGGCCGATGCCTCCATCAGCTGGCTGGCCGGCACCTATGCCAAGTCGATTCATGTGGCGCTGAAGCTGCGCTACGTGCTGCTGGTGCTCTTCTTCGCCGGACTCGGCGCGACGGTCTGGACCTACCAACGCGTGCCGACCGGCTTCATTCCCCAGGAAGACCAGGGCTTTCTGATGGTCATCGTCCAGGCGCCCCCGGGATCATCGCTCAGCTATACCGGCGCGTTGGCCGACCGCGCCCAGGCCATCATCTCCACCAACAAGGACATCGCCGGAGCCTTCTCGGTGATGGGCTTCAGCCTCAACGGCGGCGCATCGAACTCCGGCTTGATGTTCATCGCCACCACTCCGTCCGATCAGCGTCGAAGCAAGGGGCACAGCACCGCGGACATTGTGGCGGATCTCAATCCAAAATTGATGAGCCTGATGTTTGCCCCCAACGGCGGCCTGGTGGCCATGTTCGAGCCTCCGGCAGTACAGGGCGTAGGCAGCTTCGGCGGTTTCGCGTTCATGCTGCAGGACTCGGGCATGAACAAGCTTACGGATCTGGACCGCGTCGCCCACCAGATTGTCGGCGCGAGCCGCGCGCGCAAGGACCTCGCTGGCCTGCAGACCACCTTCTCGGCCAACGATCCGCAGGTGCTGGTGACCATCGACCGCGAGAAGGCCAAGGCGATGGGGATTCCGCTCTCGCAGATCACCACCGCGCTGTCGGTCTTCATGGGCTCGGAGTACATCAACGACTTCGACTACAACAACCGCACCTATCGTGTCTTTGTGCAGGCCGACCAGCCCTTCCGTATGTCGTCTAGCGATTTGCACAACTTCTATGTGCGGTCCGACGGCGGCCAAATGGTCCCGCTCGACAACCTGGTCCGTGTGACGGAGAGCTCCGGACCGCCGGTGATCACCCACTACAACCTCTTCCGCGCGGTGGAAATCGACGGATCGGCCGGCAAGGGCTATAGCTCCGGCCAGGGCCTCAAGGCGATGGAAGAACTGGCCAACCACAACATGATGCCGGGTATGAGCTTCCAGTGGACCGGGCTTACGCTGGACGAAATCGAATCTAGCGGCAAAACGCTGCTGATCTTCGGCCTCGGCCTGCTGGTGGTTTACCTTACCCTGTCGGCGCAGTATGAAAGCTTTGCCTTGCCCTTCATCATCCTGCTCGCTGTGCCCATGGCGGTGCTCGGCGCATTGACCGCGGTGTGGACGCGCGGACTGGTGAACGACGTCTATTGCCAGATAGGCCTGGTCATGCTGATCGGCCTCTCGGCGAAGAACGCGATTCTGATTGTCGAGTTTGCCGAGCAGTTGCGCCGCAAGGGACGCAGCATCGCCGATGCGGCCATCGAGGCCGCCGAGCTTCGCCTGCGCCCCATCCTGATGACCTCGTTCGCTTTCATCCTGGGCATTGTGCCGCTGGTGTACGCCACCGGCGCAGGCGCGCTGGGCCGCCGGTCGGTGGGAACCACCATCGTGGGCGGCATGTTGCTTTCCAGCGTGCTCAACCTCTTCTTCATTCCCACGCTCTACGTGATTGTGAGCAGCTTGCTGAAGGCGATGGGCGCAAAACAGCCCACGGTCGCGGAAGCCGAAGGACATTGATCGCTCGCCAAAACCAGCACCTGCAACCATCTATGGGTGCCCCCGGTCCCTCGCTTTTCGGGACCGGGGAAAGCACGAACCTACTTGGGACCTGTCCCGTTGCTCCACAAAGTTGGGTGCCTCATCCTTACCGCGCTTTTTGCGGTAAGGGTGGGCGAGCACCAACCCAAATCGTTCACCAACTCCGCTCCTTTTGCAGATCATTACCCGCTTCTGTTCCACAATGGTTTCAGGAGTCGCTCATGCCCGCAGCGCCAAAAGTGCGCAAAACGCCCATAAAACGCACCTTGATGGCACTCTGCTCGCTCTTGTATCTGGTTGATACAAAGACAGATATCCGTGAATAAAGCCCCCGGAATGCATACCCCCCTCCCCCACACACTTTGCCGCAAAAACCCTTGCGCATGATTTGGCGGATCTGTGAAACATGCCGCATTTTCGGCCAAATCCGCGCATATCGGCCGAACCCGTCAAGTTTCTCGCCAATTCTTACCGCCGTTTCTTGCACCATTTAGAGTGAAAATACCTTCGAAATCTCTCCATCTGGTACGCTTTGGGCCTCTCGGGAAAACCTCCGGTGCGGAATCTTGTCACGGATCGCTGGGATGAAACCGCACCGATTGAGCCAGGCGTCAACTTGCGAACTCGCGATCCCCGCGTCAGCGGGCTAACTCGCCAATTCATGCGATCCCTACATCTGATCCCTGTTCCCTGTTCCCTGTTCCAATCACCGAGCAGGGACAAGGCTCGCGGTGTAAACTTTCTCTTCGCGCAGGGGCTTTTTGGGTCCGTCGCGCGCACAGGGAATCCACACACATGAACAGACTCTTCTTCACTGCTGCCCTTCTCGCCGCCTTCACTCCGTCTTTCGTCCAGTCCGCACCGGCACAGGCTGCCAATACCGCGCCCGCCAAGCGTCCCATGACCTTCGAGGACATGATGAACATGAAGCGGTTGGGCGACACCGCCGTTTCCCCGGACGGCAAGTGGCTGGCCTATTCCGTCACCTCTGTCGATCTTGCAAAAAACAAAAAGACAGCGGAGCTCTGGCTGCAGGCCATTGCCGGCGGCGAGCCGAAGAAGATCGAGGGCACGCATCCGGGCGACAGCGGCCTGCAGTTCTCGGCCGACGGGCGCTCCGTGCTCTTTCTTTCCAGCCGGACCGGCGCCGAGCAGATCTGGCTCGCGGACTTCGACACACTCACCGGCACAGCTTCCAATCTCCGCAAGCTCTCGAACCTGGACCTGGGCATCGACAACGCCATCTGGTCGCCTGACGGGAAGTCGATCGTCTTTACCGCCGAGGTGTATCCGGACTGCCCGGCGATTGCCCCGCGCGACGGCGGCAAGGGCGCGGAGTGCAGCTTCAACCGCGACGCCGAAGCGGCTGCGAGCCCGGTGAAGGCGCAGATCTTTACGCATCTCTTGTATCGCCACTGGGATCACTTCACCGGCCCCAAGAGGTCTCACCTTTTCCTGATCGACGTGGCCAGCGGCGAAATTCGCGACCTGACGCCGAACGATCCGCGCGACGTTCCGCCCTACTCGATGTCTGCCGGCTGCGGCTGCGCCTTCTCACCGGACTCGAAGGAACTGGCGTTCACCGAGAATCTCGATCCGGAACCGGCGACCAGCGTGAGCGCCAAGATCTTCACCCTCGACCTGACCGATGCGGCGGCGAAGCCGGTCGCGGTCAGTAACTCCAACGGCGGCAACTTCAACCCTGCGTACTCGCCCGACGGCAAGAACCTCGCCTGGCGCAGCGAAGAGCGCGCGGGGTATGAGGCGGACAAGTTCCGGCTGTTTGTGTTGGATCGGGCGAGAGGCAGCAAGTCAGCAGGTCAGCAAGTCAGCGAGTCAGCGGCACGGAATTTGCTGCCGAATTTCGATCGCTGGGTGGATGAGTTTGTGTGGGCGCCGGATTCCAAGAGCATCTATTTCGTCGCAGGACACGAGGGTGCTTCGGCCATTTTCAATATCCAGTCGTCGGGAATTGCTGCTGATCGAATGGGCTTAGAGCGGTTCTTTACGCCTGAGCGAGACTCGGGAGAATATTCTGGGATCCTTGTTCTGCCGGGTAGCAATGACCTGCTTGCTTCCAGAATGTCCGTGCGTGAACCCGGTGAAGTCGTACGTTTCAGCGGTTACGTCGAGCCTGCATCGAACCCCGAATCTATGGTCGTAGTGGCGGATTTTTCTGGGTCGAAAGCAGAATTCAACCGGCTTGTGAATCTTGGCGAGCCGGTCAAAAAGACCTGGTCTGCGATCACCCACCTGAACGACGTCCTTCTCGCTCAGCTTGATCTGTCCAGGCTGGATCCATACTGGTTCACCGCCGCCGACGGCACCAAGCTCCAAGGCTTCATCGTCCGTCCTCCGGCCTTCGATCCAGCGAAGAAATACCCCGTAAAGTTCCTCATTCACGGCGGGCCGCAGGGCGCATGGGGTGATATGTGGAGCTATCGCTGGAATCCGGAACTCTTTGCCGCCAACGGCTACGTGGTGGTGATGGTCAACCCGCGCGGATCGACCGGCTACGGCCAGGCGGTCACAGATGGAGTGAACGGCGACTGGGGCGGCAAGCCCTTTTCCGATTTGATGCTCGGATTGGACGCCGCCGAAACGCAGTTTCCGTTTATCGACAAGAACCGCGAGTGTGCCCTGGGCGCGAGCTACGGCGGCTACATGGCCAACTGGGTCCTCGGCCACACCGACCGCTTCAAGTGCATCGTCAGCCACGACGGCATGTTCAACCCCGAATCCGCTTTTGCTTCTACGGAAGAAGCCTGGTTCAATATCTGGGAGTTCCGAGGCCATCCGTGGGACTACTACGGCAAGCCGGATAGCGAAAATCCGTTTCGGAAGTTCTCGCCAATGATGAGCGCCAAAAACTTCAAAACGCCCACGCTGGTGATCCACGGCCAGCTCGACTACCGGCTTGACGTCAGCGAGGGCTTCCAGCTCTTCGATACGCTTCAACTGCTCAAGGTGCCCAGCAAGATGCTCTACTTCCCGGACGAAGGCCACTGGGTGCTGAAGCCGCAGAACTCGCAACTGTGGTGGAAGACGGTGAACGACTGGGTTGACCAGTGGACGGGAAAGCCAGGGACTGGGGAGTAAGGTCAGGGCAACTGCATGAACCTTTCGAAAACGCGAAAGGTGAGTTTTGAAAGGGCACGACATTAGTCGTGCCACCTACGCTGGTTTATTTACCCCGGCTTTAGCCGCCGAGGGATGATTTGGCGGCTTCAAAACCTTCCCTCGGGGGCTAAAGCCCAGGATTTTTGAGGAGATCTTGCGGCACGACTAAAGTCGTGCCCTTTCAAAGCCATTGCTACGCGTGGTTTACGAGCTTCATGCAATTGCCTTGGGAACAGGGTGTAGTACAGAAGATAGGGTTGTACTACGATGGAGATATGGCCGCTACGGTACAGGTTCGCTTGGATAAAGAGGCGGAGGCCGCGCTGAAGCAACTGGTGCGCGACAACGGCTGGACGCCATCCGAGGCGGTTCGGAATTCCCTGCGGAAGGTGGCCGAACTGCAGAATCCCAAACCGCGTCCTCGACTGGTCGGCATCGGCTGCGTCAGCTTTGGCCCCGGCGATTTGGCGACCAATCAAAAGCACATGGAAGGCTTTGGGAAAAAATGGCGCGTGGATAAGCAGGGCAATGGCAGATGGGATTGGTAAAGAGCCCCTTGTCGCCGAAGCCAGTCCTCGCCGACGCGAGCTTCTTTGTCGCCCTGTTCAACGACCGCGAACAAGGGCACACGCGCTGCAAAACCGCCTGCAACTCGCTCGCCGGTCCACTCTTCACAAATGAAGCATGCATCGCAGAAACGCTTCATCTTCTTGGTCATGCCCGGGCGGCTGTCGAGGCAATCCTGACAAATGTGAGGCAGGGAGCGCTCCTGGTTCCTTTTCGGCTCGGCGATTGCGCCGCAGACATTGCGTCCCTGATGTCCAAGTATGCCGACACGCGCTGCGACTTTGCCAATGCCTGCCTGATTCACATGGCCGGAGAATTGGCTTCCGGCGATATCCTGACCTTGGACAGCGATTTCGAATACTATCGCTGGGGACGGAACAAGCGCTTCAACCTGCTTGTTCCCCGGAACTGATCGCCATGTCCTTCAAGCCGAAAAAAAAGCGGAAGCCGCTGGAAGAAGCGGCGCTGTTCGACTACGCCGTGAAGGCGCTGGGGCGGCGCATGCGCACCGAGGCCGAGCTGCGTCGCCTGATGCGGACGCGCGTGGAACCCGAGCCGGCGGGCGATGCCAAGATCGTTGCGGTGATGGCGAGGCTTAGAGAGATGCGCTATCTGGACGATCGGTCCTTTGCCGAGACCTATACGCGACTGCGCCAGGAAAACGAAAAGCTCGGCGAGCGGCGCGTCAAGCAGGACCTGAAGCAAAAGGGTGTCCACGACACCGTGATCGCCGAGGCCATCGAGGCCCGCTACGGGCAGACAGACGAGGTCGCCCTGGCCCGGCAGTTCATCGAGCGGAAGCGCCTGCGTCCGCCGGAGAATGACAAGGAAACGGCGCGGATCATGCGCCGCCTGGTGATGGCCGGATTCACCACCGGGACCATCCGCAAGGTACTCGGCGAGTGGAATGTTGACGACGGCGCGCTGCAGGCCCTGGACTCGATCGAAGAGGAATTGGAAGAATTACCCGAAGATTGAACAAACTCCAGCGCTCCCACGTAAAGATGGATGAAAGCTTCCGAGGGCCTGCTCTCGCTGCACGATTTGCGTGAACAGGTCCTTTGCTTTACACGGGGGAAGAAATGAGTCTTTCAGAGGCGACGGCCGGAAACGGTGCCCTGCCGCTGGTGGTGGATTCGGTGGAGAAACGCTTCGGCGACCTGGTCGCCGTGGCCGGCGTCTCGCTGGAGCTGCGCGTTGGGGAGTGTCTGGGCCTGCTAGGGCCGAACGGCGCGGGCAAGAGCACGCTGATTCGCAGCATTGTGGGCCGGGTGAAGCCGGACGCGGGGACCATTGCGGTGTTGGGCACCCCGGCCGAGTCGGCTGCGGCTCGCGAGGCGCTGGGCTGGGTTCCGCAGGAGCTGGCGATCTATCCGCGCCTCAGCTGCCGCGAGAATCTGCAGGCTTTTGGGCGCTATCACGGGATTACAGGCGCAAAGCTGGAAGATGCGGTCGTCTGGGGTCTGAAATGGGCCTCGCTGGAGGATCGCGGCAACGAGCTGGTGCGCAATTTGAGCGGCGGCATGAAGCGCCGGCTCAATATGGCCGCGGGGCTGCTCCACCACCCGAAAGTAGTCCTGATGGACGAGCCCACCGTGGGCGTCGATCCACAGTCTAGAAATCACATATTCGACATGATCGGCGAACTTCGCCAAGAGGGCGCGGCGCTGGTGTATACCACCCATCACATGGAAGAGGCGGAGCGGCTCTGCGACCGGATCGCCATCATCGATCACGGCAAGGTGATTGCGCAAGGCAGCAAGGAAGAGCTGATCAAGAGCACCTTCGGGGATCGCACCCAGGCGCTGGCGCGGTTCGCGGGCGGCACGGAGAAAGTGACGGCCTGGGTTGCCGGGCAGGGCGGCCGCTGGCTGGATCTTGAGGCAGAGTTCACGTTGGAGCATCCGTCGGAGATTGCCAAGCTGCTGGAGAGCGCCACCGAGGAAGGGCTCGCGCTCGAAGACCTGGCGCTGCACCGGCCGAATCTGGAATCGGTTTTCCTGAACCTTACCGGAAGGGAGCTGCGCGACTGATGCTGGCAATCATTCGAACCTCATTGCTTTCGTTGCGCCGGGACCGTCCCGCACTGGCGCTGAGTTTTCTTGTTCCCATCGCCTTCTTCACCATCTTCGCCGTGATCTTCGGCGGCAGAAAAGACACAACGCCGCGCATCAACGTCATCGTGGTGGACGAAGACCAGTCGCAGGCCTCGCAAGCGCTGCTGAAGGGCCTGGCGGCTGAGGGATCGTTGCGCGTGAAGATGCATTCCGATGCGAAGAAGGGCGAGCAGCTGGCCGACTATACTGCGGCGACGGCCGAGGCCGCCGTCAAGGACGGAGATGTATCCACAGCGCTGATCGTTCCCAAAGGCTTCGGGGCGGATCCGGTGTCGTTTGGTCCGGCGGACCCTTCAAGGCCGAAAATTCAGATGCTGAGCGACAGCAGCGACCCGATTGCTCCGCAGATGCTGGCGGGGCTGTTGCAGAAGACCGCGTTCACCTCACTGGCTCCGTCGATGGCCGAGAAGGGCTGGGATAGCCTTGAGGCAAGCGCGGGCGGGTTTACTCCAGAACAGCGCAGCCGCGTGCAGCAGAGCTTGGAAGCGATGCGCAAACACCAGAATGATCCGAATGCTCAGGCGGGGTCTGGTCGGGGCGGGCAGAGCGGTGGAGGCATGATGATCGCGGTGGACAGCCGCACCATTACAGGCGAGACCAAGGACAAGCCGATTCTTTCGTTCTACGCCGCCGCGGTAGGGGTGATGTTTTTGCTGTTCACCTCGACAGGCGCTGCGGGTGCGCTCCTGGAGGAAGCCGAGAGCGGTACGCTGGACCGGGTCTTGAGCACGCGGATCACCATGACCCGGCTGCTGACCGGCAAGCTGACTTACAACTTGCTTCTGGCCTTCACGCAACTGACGCTGATGTTTGTGTGGGCCTGGCTGGTCTTCCAGGTCGATCTGCCGCACCATCTGGCGGGTTTTGTGGTGATGGGACTGAGCACAGCCTTTGCGGTAGCCTCCTTCGGAATGATGCTGGCCAGCTTCTGCCACACCCGCGCGCAACTGGCCTCCGTCTCGACACTGCTGGTGCTGATGATGTCGTCGATAGGCGGCAGCATGTTTCCGCGCTATCTGATGCCGGCGGGGATGCAAAAGGCGGGGCTGTTCACCATCAACGCCTGGGCCATCGACGGCTTCCAGAAGGTCTTCTGGTACGACCAGCCGGTGACGGAGTTGTGGCCGCAAGTGGGCGTGCTGCTGGCGATCGGCGTGGTGCTGTTCGTGGTGGCGCGGCGTTTTGCCCGCCGCTGGGAAGCGGTCTGAGGCCTGTTGAGCGGTGCGACCGGGTAGATTGAAAACAGAAATGCTCGCGCAATTGCACAAACGCTTTGAACATTCGAAAAGCGAGTTTTGAAAGGGCACGACTTAAGTCGTGCCACTCACGACACGATTTTTTCTCCGGCTTTAGCCGCTGAGGGAAGGTTTGCTGGCCTCAAGACCATCTCTCAGGGGCTGAAACCCAGGACTTTTCAGGCGCACTTGAGGCGCGACTCCAGTCGCGCCCTTTCAAGACAGTTAGTACGCGCGGTTCGCGAGCTTCCCGCGATTGCCTGAGAGAAATAGCTGCCCCCACTGCGTCCCCGCACCGTCGCCCATTACACTGAAAGAGCTATGCAATTTCGCTCTGGAAACGACATCCGCGAAACATTTCTGCGCTTTTTTGAGTCCAAGGGACACCGCCGGGTGCACTCTTCCTCGCTGGTGCCCGCCAACGATCCGACGCTGCTGTTTACCAATGCCGGCATGAACCAGTTCAAGGATCTCTTCCTTGGCGCCGAAAAGCGGGAGTATCAGAGAGCCACAACCAGCCAGAAGTGCGTCCGCGCCGGGGGCAAGCACAACGATCTTGAAAACGTTGGCTTCACGCGCCGCCATCACACCTTCTTCGAAATGCTGGGGAACTTCTCGTTCGGAGATTATTTCAAAAGAGATGCGATTGCCTTTGCCTGGGAGCTGATCACCAGCCCGGAGTGGTACGGGATTCCCAAGGACAAGCTGTACGTGACCATCTTCGAGGGGGCCGACGGGGTTCCCCGCGACGATGAGGCCGAGGGCTACTGGATCGAAGCCGGCGTGCCCAAGGAGCGCATTTTCACCTTTGGCCTGAAGGACAACTTCTGGCAGATGGGCGAGACCGGTCCCTGCGGCCCGTGCTCGGAGATTTTCTTCGATTTGGGCATCGAGGCCAGCGAGCACGGGAAGGATCTACCCTTCGGCCAGGACGACGCCCGCTACGTGGAGATCTGGAACCTGGTTTTCATGCAGTTTGACCGAGCGGCGGTTGTGGACCCTGCGACCAAGAAGACCAGCTACACGCTGACCGCTCTGCCCAAGCCGTCGATCGATACCGGCATGGGGCTGGAGCGCGTTTCGGCAGTGCTGCAAGGCAAGATCTCGAACTTCGAGACGGATCTGTTTACGCCGTTGATTGAGCGGGCAGCGGAGTTAGCGGGGGTAGCGGAGTTTGCGGAGTTAGCGCCGGAAGACCGGCTTGCCAAACTGGTGGGTATTGCCAGCCTGCGCATCATCTCGGACCACGCCCGCGCTGCGACCTTCCTCATCAATGACGGCGTGGTGCCTTCGAATGAAGGCCGGGGCTATGTTCTGCGCAAGATTCTGCGCCGCGGCATCCGGCATGGGCGTTTGTTGGGCCAGGAACAGCCGTTCCTCTGCCAGATGGTGTACGCCGTGCGCGATTTGATGCAGGGCGCGTATCCGGAACTTACGGATTCGGCGGACCGCGTCGCTCGCGTGATCGAGGCGGAAGAGAAGCAATTCGACCGGGTGCTGAAGATCGGAATGACTAAGCTGGATGAAGTCATTCGAGAGGCACTGTCGGGCGCTGGTTCCGGAGACGGTTCAGGATTCGGATGCGGCTCAGGTGATGGTGCTGGAACTGGAGATGGTTCCGGTTTTGGCGGCGGATCAGGAAGCGGTGCGGGTTTTGGCGATGGTTCCGGATACGGTGGGGGCAAGATTCCCGGCGAGGCAGCCTTCCACCTCTATGAGACCTTCGGTCTACCATTGGACTTCATGGTGGATGCGGCCCGCGATGCCGGGGTGAAATTCGATGAGGCCGGCTTTGAAGCCGCACGTTCCGAGGAGCAGGCCCGCGCTCGCGCCTCGTGGAAGGGCGGCAGCCAGAAGACTGTTTTCCCGGTCTACGCGGATATCGCCGCGACCGAATTCGAAGGATACCGCAAGCTTGATTCCGCAAACTGCGAAGTATTGGCTATCGTAAAAGACGGCGTCGGCCTGACCTCCGCCAGTCCAGGCGATTCCGTGGATATCTTTCTCGAACACACGAGCTTCTATGCCGATTCTGGCGGACAAATTGGAGACACGGGCTGGCTAATGTCCGCAGATGGTAACTCAGTTGTTGCGGAAGTAGTGGGCTGCGTCTCGCCGATCAAGGGTCTTCGTGCCCACAAAGCAATCATGAAACAGCAACTCTTCGCCGGTGACAGCGTAAACGCCGTCGTCGACGGGGAGCGGCGCGCTGCGATCAAGCGCAACCATACCGGGACGCACCTGCTCCATGCGGCGCTGAGACAGGTTCTGGGCACGCACGTAAAACAGGCCGGGTCGTCGGTGGACCCGCTGCGCCTGCGCTTCGATTTTTCCCATTTTGCTCAAGTTGCCGACGAGGAACTGGCGGAGATTGAGTCAATTGTGAACCGCGAGGTGTTGGCCAACGAGACCGTGGCCACCTACGAAGACGTCTCCATCGACGTCGCGGTGAACGAATACAAGGCCATGGCCCTGTTCGGCGAGAAGTACGGCGACAAGGTGAGGGTGGTCAAGGTCGGCGACTTCTCCACGGAATTGTGTGGGGGCACGCACACCGCGGCAACGGGCGAGATCGGACTCTTCAAGCTGACCAGCGAGAGCGCGGTTGCGAGCGGGGTACGCAGGATCGAAGCCATCAGTGGGCTGGGTTCGCTGGACGCCTTCCGCCACGACGCCGAGGTAGCCGCGCTGGCGGCCCAGTATGCACCGGCTGCCGGAGCCGCGCTCGCAGAGTCTTTCAAAGCCCGCATGGCCTCTCAAGAAGAAGAAATGAAAAAACTGCGCCGCGAGTTGGAAGAGCTGCGCATGAAGTCCGCGGCTGGCAATCTTGACGAAGCGCTGGGCAAGGCCGTGGACGTGAAGGGCGTGAAACTGGTGACCTTGCGGGCCGATGCACTGGAGCGCGGCCAGCTGCGGACGCTGGTCGACAATTTGAAACAAAAGCTGGGCGAAGGCGTTGTAGTTTTGGCATCGGCACAGCCCGAAGGGAAAGTCGCGCTGATCGCCGGCGTGACGCCGGGGCTCGTCAAGCGCATCCAGGCCGGCAAGCTGGTCGGTGCGGTTGCGAAACTTGTGGGTGGTTCAGGCGGCGGCAAGCCCGAGATCGCGGAGGCCGGCGGGAAAGATCAAGCCCAGATCGATGCTGCGCTGAAGGCCGCTCCGGCGCTGGCCGCGGAACTTTTAGCCTAAGCACTTGCCTCGCATGCCCCTCCGCTGCCCGCGGGGGGCACCTGCGGTGCGGTAGCCGCTTCGCGCAGCCCGCCGCTCGCCGCGGGGGCACCTGCCTTCGGCTGGCCCACGCCTACAAAAAAGGCGCGGGAGGCGGGTCTGTTCCGGCTTGGAATGCCGTACGGACAGATCGCCCTGCAAACTTCCGAGATACCTGCGCGCACTTAATTTGTGCAATTCGCCAGCTACCACGCTTAGAATGCGGGGGACGGTTCGGGAGCGCGATTGGCGGTTCTGGCGATACAGCACATACGGCGGATGCGGGGCGGCGCGCAAGGGCAGCTGATGCTGGGTGCCGACGGCAACCCGTACGTGGTGAAATTTCAGAACAATCCACAACACATGCGGGTACTGGCCAATGAGTTCCTGGCCACGCGGCTGGCGCAGGCCGCGGGGCTGACCACCCCGCAGGTGGAGTTGGTGGAGGTCTCCAACTGGCTGGTGGAAAACACGCCGGAGCTGGAGATCGACATGGGAAGGACGCACGTCCGCTGCGCGACCGGGCTGCAGTTCGGGTCCCGGTTTGTGGGCGGGCTGATGCCCGGCCAGGTGGTGGACTTTCTTCCCGAAGAACAGCTTGTGGAAGTAGTCAACCTGGCGGAGTTCGCCGGGATTCTGGCCTTGGACAAATGGACCGGCAACGCCAACGGAAGGCAGGCCGTGTTTACCCGCAAACAGCGGGAGCGCCGCTATCGCGCCGTCTTCATCGACTTCGGATACTGCTTTCACGCGGGGGAATGGCGATTCGATAATATTCCGCTGCGCGGCGTCTACTATCGCAACGATGTTTACCGGGAGATCGCCGGGTGGGAGTCGTTTGAGCCGTGGCTGACGCGGCTGGAGACGATGCCGGCGGATACGGTCTGGTCGGCGGCCAATGAGGTTCCTCCGGAGTGGTACGGCGGCGACCTGAGCGAAATGGAAGCGCTGGTGGAAAAGCTGTTGACGCGGCGGTCGCGGATACGGGATTTGATTGAGGAATTTGGGGCGTCGGATCGCAAGCCCTTTCCCAAATGGGGGACGGGGGAGGGGAAAATGATGGAAAGTGATTGGAAAGAAGGGCGATGGGGGCCGATGGTAGGAAGAGTGCATGAGCGTGTCGGACGGTGCTGAGATGAAAAGCGGCAGCGGGCGGCGTAACTGCGAATTTCAACTGCTTCGGTATGCTCCGGATGCGGTGCGGAACGAGTATGTGCATATCGGCGTGATCCTGCGCGAACAGGGAAGCGGAGAACCGGCCGCGGTGAAGTTTACCCGCGACTGGCGGCGGGTGCGCTGTCTGGATCCCGAGGCGGATACGGCCCTATTGGAGGGGATGGAAAGCGAGCTGCGCCGACGCCTGGAGGATGATCCGGACGGCAAGCTGATGAGGCTACTGGACGAGTCGCTCTCGCTAAACGTGCAGATGACGGCCCCCAAGGCTTACCTGGCTGAGAGCCTGCCGGCGGGTATGGAAGAACTGATGCGGCTCTACGTGGAACCGGTCGCTCGCGAGCGGGGAAAGCGGCTGAGCGGGCGGGCGGCGATCCACGAAAAGATGCGGGGAGAGTTCGAGCGCGTCGGGGTGTGGGAGCTGCTGCGCAAACGCATAGCCGCATCCGACTACACGCGCCCTGGGGACCCGCTGCGCATCGATGTGGGGTATCGCCCCAATGGCGTGATTCGCATGTTTCATGCGGTGAGCCTGGAACCTGGCGTGGAGATGGCCAAGGTGCTGGCTTTCTCCGCGACGGCGTTGCGTCAAGGAGTGGAACGCGTGGAACGCGCGCAATTGGAGCTGACGGCGGTGATTGAGCCGGCGGCGCGGCTGGGCGCTTCCGACCAGGAACCGGAGCGGCTGGCGATGTACCGCTTCGGGGTCGAGACGATGGAGGAGCATCAGATCCGGGTGTTGACGATCGCGGACCTGGGCCGGGTGGCGGAGACGGCGCGGCGCGAGCTGAAAGTGTAGTAGAGGCAGGGAATAGGGATCAGGGAGTTGGGAATAGCCGGACGGATTCTGAGTCTTGATCCGTGGAGTTTGGCCCGCGGAGAATTATATTGAGCCGATTTGCAGATAATTTCCCGGCTTCGCGGTAGGATCGATTTTGTTGGTGGACAGCGGATGGGCGAACGGGCGGTGAATGGGGTTTTCTATTCCCTATTCCCTATTCTCTCGGTTCCTAGTCCCTCAGTCCCTCAGTAGCATTCGCGGCATGGTTCCCTCGGGGGCCGTGCCGTTTTGTTTTGGACGGCATTCGATCGCTCAACCAGGAAGGTGCGCGTGAAAGTAGCTAAGCAGTTGCGGGAGATCTGGCGGCAAGCGGCCGGGGGTGGGCGCAGGACGGCGGTTGAGGCCGGTGCGGGGAGCGCGGGTGCGGAACGCAAGACATTGGCGATGCCTGCGGTTCTGGGGCCGGTGCAGTTTCCGGGCCAATTTCCGGGTAGGATGCTGCCCAAGCCAACCCCCATGAACCTGCGCCGCTTTGCCGAGACGCCGGTGGTGCGGCGCGCGATCAACGTGATCAAGGACCGGATCGCGGCGATGGACTGGCAGGTGCGGGTGCGGCGCGGCCCGCTTTCGAGCGGAGTTGCCGAAGCGGATCGCCGGCTGCAAGCCTTGCGCAGGACGCTGGAGGAGCCTAACGATCAGGACAGTTTCCGGACCCTGATCGAACAGGTGATCGAAGATGCGCTGACCGGCGGCTGCGCGGCCATTGAGATGGAGCCGACCGGGGACGCGGAACGAGCGGCGATGCTGTGGGCCGTGGACGGAGCGACCATCCGCGTCAATCCGCGCTGGGACGGGCAGGCGGAGACGCCGCGCTATGAGCAGGTAGTGCCTGGACAACCCGAATCGAGCGGGGTGCAGCTGAGGGACGACCAGTTGATCTATCTGCGGATGAATCCGCGCAGCTTTACGCCGTTCGGGCTGGGGCCGCTGGAAGTGGCGTTTGAAACTGTGAATCAGTTCCTGAGCGCGCACCGGTTCGCAGGGAAGCTGGCGGCAAATTCGGTGGCGCAGTATGCGCTGTGGCTGAACGAGGCGACTCCGGCGCAGCATGACCGGCTGATCCGCTGGTGGCAGGACGAGATCGAAGGAACCGGCAGGGTGCCGCTGATCTCCACCGAGCAGAAGCCGGAGGTGCTTCGCTTTGCGCAGGGAACCGACGCGGACCTGCGGCTGGCCTGGCAGGAGTTTCTCATCCGCATGGTAGCCAATGCCTTTGGACTGCCTCCGCTGCTGCTCGGGCTGGAGTCGGACGTAAACCGCTCCACGGCTGCGGAACTGGCCGACGAGGCTTTCCGGGGAGCGATTCTTCCGTTGGCCATGCTGTTGGCCGGGCACATCACGCGAGATCTGTTCTCGAAGTGCATTGGCTGGCGGGAATTCGAGTTTGTCTTTAACGGGCTGAACGCGCGCGATGAGGAAACCGAGTTGGCGGTGCAGGTGCAACTGCTCCAGGCGGGAGTGCTCACGGTGAACGAAGTGCGGGCGATGCGGGGGCTGGGGCCGTTGGAACAGGAAAAGCAACCGCTAGCTTCTAGCTCTTAGCTGCTAGCTGTTCTTGCCGTGGCAACCATCGAGGCCGATTCAGGCAGTATCGCAAATGGAGAAGTCGAGGGGCTCAATAGCAATATTCGGGAGCTAAGAGCTAGTAGCTGGAAGCTAGGAGCTGCTTTTTGAGTGGAGCGAGCACATGCGACTGGAAGCGATGGCAGTGAAGATTCCTCATGTGGACGGGCACCCAAATCGGGTGCCGTTCGAAGGCGTGTTGACAGTAGTGAACGCAGCCAGCGACAAGGCTCCCTCCGGGGCGCGCGGTCACAAGGTGATGCTGACACGCGAAGCGGTGGAGAAGGCGCTGCCCTCCCTGCTGGGGATGGCGGTGGACTACCGGCCAGGCTGGGAAGGGCACGATGCGCGACGCAAGATTGGCCTGTTGACCGAGGCGAACCTGCTGGGGCAGCGGCTGGTGGTGCGCGGGTATCTTTACGCCCGCGATTTTCCAGAAGTCGCGGGAGCGATTCAGGCGCAGGCGCCGGGAACCCTGGGAATGAGCTATGAACTTGCCGATGCACGGGTGGAGGATCTGCGTGCCGAGGTCTGGAAGCTGACCCAGATGACCTTTACCGGCGCGGCGATTCTGCTGTGCGAGAAGGCGGCTTACCGGGCAACGAGTTTCAGGATGGCAAGTTAGCAAGTCAGCAGATGAGTGCCTTGACGAGGGGAAGAGGCTCCGCGATGCGGACCCACCGGGCAGCGAAAAACGCTTTGTAACCGTCATCCACCGGCCTTGCCGACCCACGGTTGGATGAAACGGAGCCTGGCGATGCAGCCGCCAACCTGCCAACTCGCCATCCCCGCGTCAGCGGGGGCCAACTTGCGAAATCGAAAACAATACACTCGTCCTTTTGAAATCTGCAATTTGCAGCATCGTCGGAATCCAGTCTTTTTTAGTGTCCTATTGGTCCGGCACCGGTGTTTCCGACCCGCGATGGATGAAACGGGTGTTTTGCTGACTTTCTTTGTTTTGTTGAACTTGCAATTTTGTTTCTTACTAGGCCACGACATTGGATGCTCCGGAAAAACGCTGTCTGGATGGCAAGAAGCGGCTGTCTGGATGGCAAGAAGCGTCAGGGCACGACTTTAGTCGTGCCGCGAAAGCCCTCAAAACTCCTCTGGGCTTTAGCCCCTGAGGGAATGTTCTCCTCCTTTTTAGCGACGTGAGGCTCCGCATTGCGGAGCCTGTTTGCGACCGGAAAAGATCGACCGACGCAGGTTGGAGATTCAACAAACAGAAAGGACAGAGATGGAAACGGAAGCGAAGATGATTGTCGAGCGGCTGGAAGCCGCGACGGCGCTGCTGGAAAAGGCGTTGCACTGGCTGGAGGTGAAACAGGTAGGCGGAGAGGTGGAGCGGATTTCGGCCACTGTGGAGCAGAGCCAGCGCGAGGACGAACTGACAGAGAAACTTGCCGAGGCGGAAAGCGAGCTGGCGGAACTGCGCGCTTCATCGGCGGCATCGATGTTGAATCCGCTGCGCAGAACGGTTCCGACGGCAACCTCGGAGATGCTGGCCAAACACGGTATCGGCGAGGGCCCGGTGGACGTGCGGACCCTGGATGCGGCGCTGGCCGGATTGAGCCTGGAGCAGCGGATTGCAGTGAAGACCCAATTGCTGCGGGCCGGCGCAATCGCTTAAGGGCAGGGATCAGGTTTCAGGGGTCAGGGATCAGTCCGTGATTCTGTTCTCCCCAAATGACACCTGAGCCCTGAACTCTGACACCTGACACCTGAAACCTGAACACGCCCCATGGAGGGGGCAAGGAAGCCTATGAACGCAACTTTTGCAGACATTCACGCGGCAGCAGACTACATTGGACCCGGCGCGGTAGAAGTGCCGCTGTACCAGACCGAGATCTTCGACATCTGCCGGCGTTCGAGCCCCTTCGGGCAGCGCATCAAGCAGGTTCCGGCGACCGGCCATCCGTCGCGCTTCTTCGAAGAGACGGCGCTTCCCAATCCCGGCGCGGCGGGCTTCGTGAATCCGCGCAGCATCGTTCCAACGGTGGTCAACCCGACACGGGTGGAGCGGAGCGTTCCCCTGAAGGCGATCGTTTCGCAGATCAACTACAACCTCTTCGATATCGAACTGGGCAATCAGCAGCAGCAGTTCGCCTATCTGCAGGCCAAGGACCTGGTGGACACGGTGAGCGGTGTGATGGTGACGCATGACGTGGCCCTGTGGAATGGCAACGACACCAGCCTCAGCGCTCCCACAACGACACAGTATATGGGCGCGATTGGACAGATTGCGGCCGGCGGCAACACGGTGACCATCGGCGCGACCGCATCGATCGTGGACGGAATCAAGTCGGCGGTGGCCCAGATGGTGGCCAGCAACGGTTACCTTGTGCGGCCTACGGCAATCTATGCCAACCCGGTGCTGCTGGACCTGATCGACCGCGAGATGAAGACCGAGTTCAACGTGGTGCTGAATACCGACAACATCACCGGAGGGATTCGGGTGAAGATGCTGTCGACGCAGGCCGGCGATCTGCCTCTGATCCCGGACTGGAGCCTGAGCTACACCGGGACACCGGGATCCGGCTCGGCCGTGCTGCCCGCTTACATCGTGAGTGAGGATCTTGTCGAGTACCACTGGCTGGGCGATCCAACGCCGCGCGTCTTCCAACTCGGACTGCCGAACTCGATGACTTATCAATATGTCGCAGTCAAGTTCGGCGCGGTGGTAGTGAAAGGCGCCAGCTACGCGCACTACCAGGTGCTGGTGGATCGTTAAAGCGAGGGAACAGGGATCAGAGATCAGGGAACAGACGAAACCAATCTGTTCCCTGTTCCCCGACCCCTGATCCCTGATCCCTGTTCCCTGATCCCTGTTCCCTGCCTTTGGAGGATTTCCATGCCCTATCTGCAGCCATCGGATTACCCGAATTATGGACTGCCGGCGGCGACCACCGCCGACTGGATCACGGCCGCTACAGCCCTGATCAACAGCTTCTGCCGGCGGCCCGACCTGAATGTGGTGCAGTACACAGAACGGCTGCGCCTGGTGAGCGGATCGCAGACAGTGCGGTTGAGTTATTTGCCACTGGCGCCGCTGGGAGCGGCCACCACGCCGATTGTGAGCATTGAAGGGCGTCTGGGCAGGCCGCGGCGTGGCGAGATTCCCCAGGAACCTCTCTTCGAAATCGCCTGCGCGTTTTCGTTGCCGGAGCAGTGGACGGCGATCGATCCGACTTCAGTGGACTGCGATCCGAATACAGGCGAGTTGACTCTGCCGTGGAATCTGCTTGGGCTGCCGTACAACGAGGTGAGCGTGACTTACACGGCGGGGCTGGCAGCGATCAGCGACGACGTGAAGACGGCCTGCGCGCAGATCGTGCGCAACGCGCAGTCCACGCCGGCATTGAATGCCAGCAAGACCAGGATCGACACCATGCAGATGCAGTACTTCTCCAGTTCGCTGGTGGACGAGACCGTGCAGGCATGGCTGCGTCCCTATGTCGCAAACCGGCTGGGGTGAAAAAGGCAGGGAGTTGGGGACAGGGAACAGGGATCGGGGATCGGGGGTCAGAAACGTTTCCCGCGATCTCCGATTGCTCTCGACACTCGACACCAGACACCAGATAGATCACCCCTCGAAGCAGATGGGAGAGAGACACATGAGCGACACAGCGCCGCGCAATCCGACCGGTGCGCCGCAGATGCTGGCCGACGCCCTGCTTCGCAGTGTGGCAGGCGCCACCGCGCTGCTGCGGATTACAGGAGCGAATGCAGACACCGGCATGTCGGAAGTTGGGCTGGTGGCAACCACTTTTCTGGATGTTGTGGTCAGTCCCGTCGTGCTGCGCAAGCTGCGCCCTTCCTGGCAGGAGGGCGGCGAGTCGAAGTGGGAGCTAATGGTCTCGGCAACCAGTGTGGCGCAACAGGTGAGCGCGCTGGATTTACTCTCGGCCCAATCCCTCTTCGCGATGACGCTCGCCGTCACGGTAGGCGGCCAGGACTATCTGATCGAATCCGTCGCCTCGAACGAGGCTTTCGGACAGGTGTACCTGTATCGCCTACTTTTGCGCGAGGCGCGGCAGCAAGGGGTTTAAAGGCAGAGAACAGGGATCAGGGATCAGGGAACATGGAGTTAGGAGTTAATAACTGGGGTCACAGGCCGGGGTTGGCGATCCGTGACGCGGCAACAGACGGACGGCAATTTACGCGGAGTGATCCGGAAAGGCAAACGGGAAGCAAGGAAACGTGACCGGGGCGGTTTTTCCGATCCCTGATCCCCGATCCCTGTTCCCTGTCTTCTCTTATGCAGAATGCAAAAGACACTTTCTACATGACGCTGCGCACGCGGCTCACGACGATCAATCCAGAGCGGACGGTTCTTCTGCGCGGCGCTCTTCGCCCGGGAATCCTGGTCGAGGAAGCCGAAGCTTCCTTCGCGCAGCTGCCGAGCGATGTTTTCGTGTTGCGTTGGCTTGGGCTGGGTGTGGATATGGATCTTGACTCCACGATGACCGCCGAGCAGTGCGAGATCGTTTACCAGACCTGCGGAACACAGAGCTTCGGAGGACTGGACAGAGGACGGTCGCTGGCCGCCATGGACGAAGAGTTGATGGGTATGTTGCAGCCGTTCCACACGCCGAAGCTGAATTACCTCGCAACCCCGCCGGCGGCGATGCTGACGCAGGTGTTCTGGGATGAACCGGGCTTCGGGCCAGTTTCGGTTCAGCGCGACCGCCTGGGCCGTTCCGCGCATGTGACGGTCTACAGCTATCAAGAGCAGGGGGAATGAATGGCTGCCAATTGGTATGCGGACCCCGCGCCGGTATCCAGAAGAGCGCGGGCCTATTTTGCGCCCGTGAACCGCGCCACCCAGACGCCGACGCTCTTCGACCCGGCGGAACAGGGCAAGTTCAGCCTGGACGCGCCGCCGGCTCCGTGGATCGAATTGGGGTGGATCCAGGGGTTCACGCGCAGGAGCGCGAGCAAGACCGCCCCGCTGCTGGCGGGCATTCCCGCTTCGCCGCTGGAGCAAGTCCGGGAGAGCTTGTTGGCGGAAGTCAGCTTCCAGTTCCTGAGTTGGACGAAACTGACCATGGCGCTTGCCACCGGATCGCAGCATATGAACCTGCTGGCGGCAGCCACGGGCACTGCGCCAGCGGCGGACGGAGCCCAGGCAGCTCCTGGCGTTGTTGTCCAGAACGGCTCGACCGCGACCAGCATTGTGCTGAATGCTGCCGACGCGGCAAGTTTCGCGGCGGGCTCCTTGGTCGCGGTGGACGCGGATTATGCCGGGCAGACCGGCTATGTGGGATCTCCCGTTTCCGGAGCCTATCTGCGCGTCCCGCTCACGGATGTGGACTACATCCGCAGAGTGACTTTCAACGTGGCGCTGGTTTCCGCGGTGTCATCGTCAACCCAGACATCGAGCCTGACACTGGCCACGGCTTTGCCAGGCGGCGTACCCGCAGCGGGCGCAAAGCTGCAGGAGGTGGCGGGATTTGTGGACCGCGAAGGGGGCAGTTTCTGCCAGGAGTGGTCTGCCCTGTTTGTGATGGAAGGCAGTCAGGGTGAGCGGGTCATCTTTCACTATCCCCGCTTGCAGCCGATGGCAGGCGCCGAGGAGAATAGCGCTCCGCTGGACGGCAAGAGCAAAAACGGCTTGCAGCGGGTGATGCTCAAAGGGCAGTTCATGGCCCTCCCGGTCACCGATCCGCTGGATGGCGAACGGGTGCTGTGCTACCGCAGCTTTGTGCCCGCAGCCAATGCGTTGGTGTGAAAAGAGCGATAAGTTAGGAAAACTCTGAGTCGGTCGAAGCTTTGAAAGGGCGTGGCTTTGGCCGCGCCGAATGTGCAAGAAAGAAGCGATGGGCTTTACATGCCGCGGAAAAACTTCATCGGGAAGACAGCAAGCGCCAGGGCACGACTTCAGTCGTTCCGATATGGCCAATGGAATGAGCTGGGCTTTAGCCCCTCCTAATGCCCATTTTAACGATTCACTCGAATTTGAGTCTTTTTCCGCTGCCTGCTTAGCCCTTGAGGAAATCCGGTTTCAGGGCGAGCACTTGTTCAGAGCCACCTTGGCTGGGCAATGGGTGAGCGAGACACCATCCGACGCTGCGAACGAGAGGCGGAGCAGAGAACGCAATGAGAATCACACTTCACGGTCAGGACTACACGGCGGCGCTGGATACTGCGCATCCGCTGACAATCGAGCGCAAGCTGAACGAGCCGTCCGTCTGCCAGCTATGGATAAGTCTGCCGGCGAATGGAAGCCTCCCGGTTCCCGCGCGCGGCCAGACCATAGCGGTGACGGGCGACGATGGAACAGCCTATTTTACCGGCTACATCGCGGTAACCCCGCTTCCTGAATATGTTGGCCTGGCCCAGGAAGGTCCGCGCTACCGGTTTGCCGTTCAGGCGCTGAGCGACGAGATCCTGCTCGACCAGGTCCTGATGCCGCCCAGCGACGGAACCACGGGAATGACTGCCGGGGCCCTGATTGCCGCGCTGGTCACCCGCACCGGGGTGACCGCTCTTTCCACGCAGGGGCTGACGCTGAATACCCCGGTCGGCAATTTCGTTCCAGCCCCCGGCGCAACCTGGAGCAGGAGTGCGGGCAGCGTGGCCAGCGAGGCGCGCGGCGCTTACCGGGCCGTGAATGGCGCGCTGACCCTGACTGCGGTTCCCGGAGCGGTGCACACCCTGAACGAAGGCGACGGCAGCTTGAATCTGGCAACCCTCATGCTGACAGCCAGCGTCAAGCGCGCGATGGCAAACGATGTGACCGTCTGTGGAGAACATGAGCCGGCTGCCTATGTCACGGAGTACTTCGAGGGCGACGGGACGAGCATCCAATTCTTCCTGGCGGCGGATCCGTTTTTCCCCTCGGCCGCGCGGTCCAATCTTATTCATGAGCTGTTCAATGAGGGGCAAATCGACACGCGCGTCTGGAGCAACACCGGCGGCAGTAACTATTTCTCGCTCGGAGCCGGCGGGCTCACCATGAACGGCGGCAACGGAATCGACGGCGAAACGCTGCTGACCTGGATCGACAAGGTGGAGATGGGCGGGACTCTTCTGCTGGAGGCGACCGGCGTGACGCTTGCCGCCGCAAGCACCGGCATTCTGACTGGATTCTATGCCGGGCTGGAGACGCAGACCGGATGCGTCGCGGGATTTCAAGCTGCCGCGCAGCAGGGCACGGGGGCGGTGACCCTGCAGCCGCTGGTGATGGGCGCGGCTTCGGGAACGGCCTATAGCGTAAGCAGCGCCAATCAGTATGCCGTGCGCATTCGCGTGCATTGCCCGGAGGCGCAGCGCGAGTTGGCGCTCTATAACTCCTTCGGCGATAGCGGCGCAATCACCTTGGGCGGACAGTCCAACACCGCGCCGGCCCTGGTGCAGATGGAGATTCAGCAGTATGTCAACGGCGTGGCCGGCATGCCGGTGACGCTTTATGACGGCGCGATCACCAGTCTGCCCAAGGCCTGCACTGTGGCGGCTGCCAGCAGCTTGAATCTGCAGGGGAGCATGCGGGCGCTGAATCTGACCAACCTGGGCTCGGGTTGGGTGGTTAGCACGCCTCCAAATGGTGGCCCGTATACGCGCCGTGTGGGATCGACAGCCGAAGCTGCCGAGTGCCACCTGGAGCGCACGGGGAAACTCGTCTTCTACACCGGCTTCGCGCCGCTCGCGGGCGAGCAGGTCACGGTCAGCTACAGGACCGTGGGCCGGGCCGTCGGACGGGCAGTGAACGCGGCCAGCCAGCAGGCGCTTGCGCAGGGAGGGTTGCCCGCTGTTTCAGTCTGGTCCGGCACGGTGACCAACCCACCGGCGCGCAGTTCGGCCGACTGCCGCAACGCGGCGTTGGCGATCACGCAGGCTGCGGCCGGCGTGAGCGCGCTGTGGAGAGGCACTTACCAGGCTGGCAACATCGGCCTGGGCGGCGATGTGTGGCCCGGCGATGCGCTGCAGTTGAACGCGGCCTCCGCGGGCCTGTCCGCGCAGGTGGTGGCGCGCACAGTCAAGCTGAGCTACCGGGCCTCCGCGCCGGACTTGGTGGAGTATGCGATTGCGTTCGCCAACGACTGGGCGGAGGATCTGGCCATCAAAACCAGCGCAACAGTCCCCGCCGATGCGTGGCTGCCAGCGCCTGTGGAGCCCACCGTGCTGCCGAATCTGACCGGGCTCACCGTGACGGCGCTGAACGGAAGCACGGTTACGGTGAATACCGGCGTGACGCCGCCCGCCGGGGGAGGGTTCGAGATTCGGCGGCGCGACTACTGTTTCATGGCCGGCGAAGACACGGACCTTGTGATGCGCGCCAGCGTGCCGAACTTGACTTTCGCACGCGAGTCAGCCAGCGACCGTTTTTTTATCCGGATGTATGACGGATCCACGCCGCCGAACTACTCGGAGTTCTCTGCGGCGCTGTTCCTCAACCTGCCGTTAGGCGGATGAGCAATTCAGCCACTTAATACCGTCTATATTGCCCGGCTGCCCACCCTTGATCCCTGAACCCTGATCCCTGAACCCTGTACGGAGTGATGCGGATGCGGATGATGAATGAATTCGAAGCGCAAGTGCTGAGTGACCTGAGCGTACTGAAGACGCAGATGACGGGTCTGATGGGCGACGGCAACGGGGGGCGGCTGGCGGAACTTGAATGGCGCATGGACCGGCACGAGCAGAACTGGCAGCGCGCCAAGGGCTTTCTGGCCGCGCTCAGCGTGCTGTTTGCGGTGATTCAAGTGGCCGTGGAGACGCTGCGCCACCACTGATCCGAACGGGATTTGCTCGGCGTCCTTCCCGCATTCCGTGTGGATTTCGCGTGTGAGCCGGCGATTGGATTTTCGTATAATCGGCCCATGAGCGAAAAACCATTGGTTGGCCTGATCATGGGCAGCAAGAGCGACTACGAAGTGCTCTTCCCCGCCGTAGAAGTTTTGCGCGCCCTCGAAATTCCCCACGAAGCCCGCGTGCTGAGCGCGCACCGCACCCCGGAAAAGGTCCTGGAATACGCGCAAACGGCGCGCGAACGCGGTCTCCGGGTGATCATCGCCGGAGCCGGCGGCGCGGCCCACCTGGCAGGCTTTTTGGCTGCCAAAACGCTGGTCCCGGTGCTCGGCGTTCCCGTCTCCGCCACCTCGCTGAACGGTCTCGACTCGCTGCTCTCCATCGTGCAGATGCCCAAGGGTGTTCCCGTTGGCACCTTGGCCATCGGCAAAGCCGGAGCCGCAAATGCCGCGCTGCTGGCCGCCGAAATCATGGCCGGAACCGACCAAGCCCTCTACGAGCGACTGGCCGCTTGGCGCGCCGCCCGCACCGAAGAGGTGCTGGGGCAAGTGCTTCCCGAGTAGAACCAGATCCAATTCGACAATCGATATGAACTGGCGCGGCTGATTGGAACGGGCAGCGCCGGTTTTGCCGGTGCGGGCTGTCTACCCGTGCGTGGGACACGGTACACTCTTCCAGGTTTTGAAGAGGTGCTCTTTGTTCAACGAGAACGGCCGCGTCCTGGTCCTGAATCCCGGATCGACATCGACCAAGTTCGGTGTTTTCACGCGCAAAGGCGGCGAGGTTGCAGCGGAGTGGGTGCGCACCCTGCGCCACACCGACAACGAGATGGCGCTGTTTCGGGGCCGGCCCGCCCTGGCGCAGTTGGAGTTTCGCGCCGGCCTGATCGCTGCCGAGCTGAAGGCAGCGGGCTACGCGATCGACGGCTTCGCTGGCTGCGGCGGGCGCGGCGGTCTGCTGCCGCCCACCGGTTGCGGAGCCTACCTGGTGGACGACGCGATGGTCGAGACCCTGCGGCAGGCGCGCCGCGGCGAGCATGCGTCGAACCTGGGCGCTGTGCTGGCCTTGCACTTTGCGCGCGCCGCGGGAGTCAACGCCTACATTGTCGATCCGGTCACGGTGGATGAGTGGCAGCCTTGTGCGCGTCCCTCCGGGTCGCCGCACGTTCCGCGGGTTGCGGTCGGCCACGCGCTCAACATCAAGGCGGTGGCGCGGCGCTTTGCCCGCGAGCGCAATATGGAGTACGCGCGGTTGCGGCTGATCGTGCTGCATCTGGGCAGCGGCATCACCGTCTCCGCGCATCGCGACGGGCGCATGATCGATAACAACTCCCCGGAAGAGGGTCCGTTCGGTCTGGACCGCTCCGGCTCTCTGCCGGTGCGGGCGCTGATCCGCCACTGCATGAGCGGGCAATTCAGTGCGGAAGAGCTTGACCGCCAGGTCTTTGGAGAGGGCGGGCTCTATGCCTACCTGGGCACGCGCGACCTTCAAGAGGTAATTCGGCGCATCGACGCCGGCGACTGTCTGGCGGCCGAAATCTTCGACGCCATGGCCTATCAGATCGGCAAGGAAACCGGCGCAATGGCCGCCGCGCTCCAAGGCCGCGTTGACGCCATCCTGCTCACCGGGGGGATGGCGCACTCCGAACGGCTTGTGGCCCGGCTGCGCACCTTCATCGAATGGATCGCGCCCGTCCACCTCTACCCTGGCGAGGACGAACTGCTGGCACTGGCGGAAGGGGTTTTCCGCGTTCTTGCCGGCGAGGAGATTGCAAAATGCCTCGATGCAACTGACTAGAGCGAAACTATCGTCCCTGTGTCCCGGTCGGTTTCTTGCAAGATCACAGCTCGCTCCACCCCTCGGACGAAGTCCTGTCAGAGGGGGACCCGGTCTGATGGTCGCGTCGACTTTGGTGCAGCGCTTTCGGGATATACCAACTCTGGTTTCGCTGTAAACCGCGCCCCAACCTATCCACCAAGCTGTCTCAACCAAAATGCCGTCATCCTGAGCGGAGCGCAGCGAAGTCGAAGGACCTGCGGTTGCTGTTGCCCTGTATTTGGCGAGCTTCAATGGCAAGGCGTCACATGCGCTGCAGGTTGGCGAACTTCTCCATGAGCTTTTTCATGCCGTGGCGTGCAAATAGGACAGTCAGCTTGGCATCTTCGCCGTCGCCCTCGCGCATCAGCACGGTTCCCTCGCCATACTTGCTGTGGCGGACGCGCTGCCCTTTGGTGAGCGGCCGAGCGTGGGCAACCGCGGGCGCGTTCTCCGTGCCGCGATCGACCGGACGCGGCAGCGAGCCGGGCTTGCCCATTCCGCCCGCCTTGCCGCCAAAGAAGCGAGCAATGTTATCCAGTGAATTGGTCTCTTCGCCCGCGTCCTTTGCAGCGAACGCCGCTCGCGTGGGAGCAGCCGCCGCCGGAGGCACTACAACCACCTTGTCTTTCGGTTTCATCCATGAAGCCACAAACGGCTTGCCGGTGTTGCCGCCGCCGCTCATGGAGGAGCGTTTGAGGCTGGCCATGGGAGCTGGCGCAGAGCGTGTTCCCCCGGCAGCGGAAGACTCCTGGCTCTCGTCCTCGTAATTGAAGTGGCTGTCGAAATCGCTACTCTGGCCACCGCGCTGTCCAGGACCAAAGCCGCCCGCGCCTCTTTGCCCGAAGCGCGACCCGCCGGGTGCGTAACCCCCGCCGGGTGCGTAACCCCCGCCGGCCGCGTAGGCCCCGACCGCGTAGGCCCCGACCGCGTAGGTCCCGAGGTTTTCGATCAACTGGCTGGGAACTTCTTCCAGAAAGCGGGAAGGCATGCTTAACTCCGGGGCGTCGTTGCCATAGCGGCGGCGATAGTGCGCGCGGGTCAGAATGAGCGTATTCATGGCGCGCGTCATGCCGACATAGCAGAGGCGGCGCTCCTCTTCCATTTCTTCGGGGCTGTTCAGGGTGCGGGAGTGGGGAAAAAGCCCCTCCTCCAGTCCGGTCAGAAACACCAGCGGAAACTCCAGGCCCTTGGCCGCGTGCAGGGTCATCAAAGTCACCCGCGCGTCGGGATCGATCTGGTCGGTGTCCGAAGCCAGCGCGGCGTGGTCCAAAAATTCGGCCAGCGTTTCGCCACGCGATTCGGCGTCGTGCGCGGCGTTTGCCAGTTCCTTCAGGTTTTCGATGCGGCTGAAGGCTTCCGGCGTGCCCTCGGTCTCTAGCGCCTTGATGTAGCCCGACCGGTCGATGATGAAGCGGATCAGCTCAGGCAAGGTGGCTGCGTCACCGGGTGCGCGAAAGGGCTTTTTTCCCGGCGTCTCTTCCTCATCGATCTCGGTATCGAAGTCTGTTTCATCGGCCGGTGGAACTGAGACCGGGACCTCAAGATCTCGCTTGGTCAGCTCTTCCAGGAAACTCTCTAATTCCTGCTTGGATTCCTGCCCGAATCTCCAGACCTCAGGCTTATCGAATTTCCAAATCTCCGGTTTGTCACCCAAGAACTTATGAATGCAATCGCTACCGACTTGCTTAAATCTCCCGTCGGTGTTCACGAGAATGAATGTGGTATTTCTTCTTCTCCGCGTATGGCAGTGCTCACAATTCTCCGGATCTTGCGAATAGCTTTGTGGAATTGGTTCCTTGCCAAATTGCTCGGTACTGTGCTCGCCGTGAATGTTGTGAATGATGCCGATCAGCTCCCAGCCGCCGATTCGCAACGGGTCGAAAAAGAACGCGACTTTTAATGGCTCTTCGTTCTTGACCACTGCCCTTGGACCGCTTACTCCGATTTCAAAGGCCTTATCTTCCAGCGCTTTCACCCGATGTTGCAGCTTTCTATATGCTGCTTCGCTGATTTCCCAAGTCTTTCCAGCGAGTGAAACCTCGATTTTCTTTTGGGAAAGCAGGGCCTCTCGATTGGCATCCCTGGGTCCCGGAGTTGGAGCCAGAGGTACCCGTACTTGAGGCTTGGCGGTGACTCTTTTGGCGGGCGCAGCGGTAAACGGAGAAAAGCTGGCTGCATCCAGGAACGAAAGCTGCGTCTGTGGCTCGGCCGCCTGGCCAAAGTCAAAGCTGGTGGCTTCGTGCGCATGAGGCTCCGCCTCGGCTGCTTCCCCGAACTCGAAGCCGGTATCGGCGTCCTCGTCTTCGGCCACATCCGCCGCCAGTTTCCCGGCAAAGTCCGGATCCATCATCGCCTGCGCGTCCACAATCAGCTGCCGGAACGGCTCCAGCGACATCAGTGCGCGCGTCGGAATCAGCCGTTCTGCAATGGCGCGGCCGGTGATCTCCCAGGTCGAGCGGCCGGTTTCCAGCGCCAGCCTTTCCAGCGTCTCAAGAGTGGTCTTGCCGATGCCCCTGGCCGGAGAGTTGATTACCCGTTGCAGCGCCATCGAATCGTGCGGGTTGCACACCAGCCGCAGATAGCTGAGCAGGTCGCGGACCTCGGCGCGCTCGTAAAAGCTGAACCCGCCCACCATCGTGTAGCGGATATTGAAGCGCCGCAGCGACTCTTCAATCAGGCGCGACTGCGAGTTGGTGCGGTAAAGCACGGCGCAATGCGCGTCCTCGTTGTTCGAGCTGCACTCGCGCAGATAGGTCTGAATACGGTTGGCCACAAACAGGGCTTCGTTTTCGCCGTCCGGAGCCTCGTAGAAACCAATCGGCGATCCGCCCTCGCGGTCGGTCCACAGCTTCTTGCCCTTGCGCCTGAGGTTGTTGGCCACCACCGCCCCGGCGCCTTCCAGAATCACCTGGGTCGACCTGTAGTTCTGCTCCAGCCGGACGATCCTGGCCCGTGGGAACTCCTTCTCGAAGTCGAGAATGTTGTTGATGTCCGCCCCGCGCCACGAGTAGATGCTCTGATCCTCATCGCCCACCGCGCACACGTTCTGCGCAGAGCCGGCCAGCAGTTTCATCAGCTCGTACTGAGGGCGGTTGGTGTCCTGGTACTCGTCCACCAGCAAATAGCGGTAGCGGCGCTGGTAGCGTTCGCGGGTCTCGGCGGAAACCTTCAGCAGCCGCGCCGCCTCCAGCAGCAGATCGTCGAAGTCCAGCGCGTTATTCTTGCGCAGTTCGGTCTGGTAGCCCTTGAAGATGTGGGCGATGCGCTCGCCGTTGGGGTCTTTGGAGCCCAGGTAATAGGTCTGCGGATCGACCATGTGATTCTTGGCCCAGCTGATCTTCCCCAGCACCGTGCGCGGAGTCAGCTGCTTGGTGTCGATGCCCATCCGCTTCATGATCGCTTTGACAATGCCCTGCTGGTCGTTCTCGTCGTAAATCGCGAAGCTGCGGGTCAGCCCTTCATTTCCAACTTTCAGAGCTTCAATGTCGCGCCGCAGAATCCGCACGCAGAGCGAGTGAAAGGTGGCGATCAAAGGTTTTGAAATAGACCCGTGGTCGAGCAGCTTCTCGACCCTCTCGCCCATCTCCTTCGACGCCTTGTTGGTAAAGGTGACGGCCAGGATCGAGTCCGGCTCAACCCCTTTTTCGCGGATGAGCCATGCAATGCGGGTGGTGATGACGCGGGTCTTGCCCGATCCGGCGCCAGCCAGGATCAGCAGCGGGCCTTCGGTGGCTTCCACCGCGGCGCGTTGTTCGGGATTCAATTTGGCGATGAGCTGATGCAAGGCGGCGTCCGGAGGGAAGAGTCCTTCCTCTAGTGTACTGTTTGTTCGCCTTTTACTGGAGAAGAAGGGAGATTCCGCTGGCGGGTAGACGCGTAATTTTGTACAAAATGTTCATATTGTATAAAATGTTCATTTTTCTTATACTGTTTGTATGCCGACCGTCTCCGCCACTCACGCCAAACAGAACTTTGCCGCCATGATCGATCTTGCCCAGCGCGAGCCGGTGCGTATCCAGCGGCATGACCGGGAGGTGGCGGTAATCGTCTCTGCCGAAGAATATGAGCGCATCCACAAAATGCGCGTCGAAAACCTGGTCCGGCTGACAAATGAGATGGGTCGCTATGCCGAGTCCCAGGGCATGACCGATGAGGTATTTGAGCAGTTGATGGCTGACGAGCAATGAGTCAGCGGATCGTCATCGATACCAATGTTTGGATCAGCCGCGCCTTGCGTCCCCTTTCTGTTCCTGCCAAGGCTGTGGACAAGGCGTGGACCGAGGCAGTCCCTCTGCTCTCGATGCCGACCTGGACCGAATTGCAAATCGTCCTCACGAGGCCGAAGTTCGCTCGCTACGTCGATTCCAACATGGTGAGTTCCTTCCTGGATCAGGTTTGGGAAGTCTCGACTTTGGTCGAGATCCCCACTCCTATCCGTGCCTGCCGCGATCCCCGCGACGACAAGTTTCTGGAGGTCGCCGTTCACGGACGCGCCGAGCTGATCGTCACCGGCGATGCGGATCTGCTCGCTCTCCATCCCTTTCAGGGAATCGCCGTTCTGACTCCGGCGCAGTATTTGGTCGATGAAACAGGGGCCGGTTCGGGCGATATTCTGAAAACGCCATGATTCTTTCTGAAGCAACAGGCCGGGTGCCCCAGGTCCCTCGCTTTGAGGACCTGGGAAACCTCGAAACCCAACCCGCCGGGCCTTTCAATTGGGCGGCCGAGCTATCCTGAAAGCGCCATGAACCCAACCGGCAATTCCACCTCAATGGTCGCCGTTTACTGCGGATCGGCCAGCGGAACCGACCCCGCATTTCTGACTGAAGCCAAAGCGCTGGGCGCGGCCATCGCCCGAGCCGGGCTGGCCCTCGTCTACGGCGGCGCAAACGTGGGCCTGATGGGCGCGGTGGCCGATGCTGCCCTGACCGGAGGAGCGGAAGTCGTCGGCGTCCTGCCGGAAGTGTTGCGCGACCGCGAAATCGCCCACACCGGCCTCACGCGGCTCGAACTGGTGCCCACCATGCACAAGCGCAAGGCCCGCATGGCCGAGCTGGCCGACGCCTTCCTGATCCTTCCCGGCGGCTACGGAACCCTCGAAGAACTGCTGGAAGTTGTGACCTGGGCGCAGCTCCGCATGCATGCCAAGCCTTGCATCCTGATCAACGTCTCCGGCTACTGGGACGGGCTTTTGTCCTTCCTCGACACCGCCGTCGCTGCCGGATTCCTCAAGCCGCGCAATCGGGCGCTGCTGCAGGTTGCAGCCAAATCCGAAGAGGCAGTCCGGATGGCCCTGAGGTCCAGCCGGGCAGAAGCTTTGTAACAGGGCACGACTTCAGTCGTGCCGCAAGATGCCAGATAAGAGGATGGGGCTTTAGCCCCTGCTGGACGTGGTAACCTCAATCCAATCCTGTGGCTACCGAAAAGAATCAACTCTATTACGGCGACAATCTCGATGTCCTGCGGCGTTATGTGAAGGACGAGTCGGTGGATCTGGTCTATCTCGATCCGCCCTTTAACTCCCGGCAGGACTATAACGTCCTCTTCGCGGAGAAGGACGGAAGCCAGTCCAGCTCCCAGATTCACGCCTTCGAAGACACCTGGGAGTGGAACCTCGAAGCCCAGCAATCCTACGAGCAGATCGTTGAGCAAGGCGGCCGGGTAGCCGATGCCCTGCGCGCCTTCAAGACCTTCCTCTTCAATACCGACATGATGGCCTATCTGGCCATGATGGCCCCGCGCCTCGTCGAGTTGCGCCGCGTGCTCAAGGAGACCGGCTCCATCTATTTGCATTGCGACCCCACCGCCAGCCACTACCTCAAAATATTGATGGACGCGGCGTTCGGGCCAGAGAATTTCCGGAATGAAATCACATGGAAGCGGACCAATGGGCACAATGATGCCCGGCGCAAATTCGGAGATCAAAGCGACATCATCCTGTTTTTCGCAAAATCAGACTCATCCGTCTTCAACCGGGCCTACACCGCATATTCGGAAAGCTACCTAAAGTCCCATTACAACCAAAAGGAGCCAAACGGGAGGAAGTACAGAACAGACAATTTGCGCAGTCCCCATCCAAGACCAAACCTGACCTACGACTATAAGGGATTCAAGCCGCATCCCAACGGATGGTCAGTTTCAAGGGAGGTCATGGAGAGACTTGATGCTGAAGGGCGGCTGTATTTTCCAGCCAGCAGAGACGGGCGAATCGCTGTAAAGCGGTACCTCGATGAGATGCCCGGAAGCCCTGTCGGTAACCTGTGGGAAGATATCCCGCCAATCAACTCCCAGGCCCAAGAGCGTCTCGGTTACCCGACCCAAAAGCCCGAAGCTCTTTTAGAGCGCATCCTCAAGGCCAGCTCCAACGAAGGCGACGTGGTTCTCGATCCGTTCTGCGGCTGCGGCACCACCGTGCAAGTCGCCCAGCGCCTCAACCGCCGCTGGATCGGCATCGACATCACGCACCTCGCCATCGGACTCATCAAGAAGCGTCTTTCGGATTCCTACGGTCCTGAAATTCGACAAACCTACCAAGTTCTGGGCGAACCCACCGATTTGGCGGGCGCGGGACAGCTCGCCGAAGAAGACAAATACCAGTTCCAATGGTGGGCGCTTGGTCAGGTGGGCGCTCGTCCCGCCGATCAGAAAAAAGGCGCGGATCGCGGCATCGATGGCCGTCTCTATTTTCACGACGACGACTCCGGCCAGTCGAAACAAATCATCTTTTCCGTCAAGGCCGGGGGAGTTTCGGTTCCGCAGGTTCGCGATCTCGTCGGCGTCCTCACCCGCGAAAAGGCGGATATCGGCGTCTTCCTCTGCTTCGAGCCTCCCACCCGGCCCATGCTCAAGGAAGCCGCCGAAGCCGGGTTCTACAGATCCACCGATGGCACCACCTATCCCAAGCTGCAGATCCTTACCATTCAGCAGATTCTAGACGGCCTGCAGCCCAAGTACCCGCTCCACCGCCGCGACGCGACCTTCAAGAAAGCTCCGCGCAGCCGCCCGGAGGCAGCAAAGAACATGACCCTGCCGCTGTTGCCGATGGAGTAGAAGGCCAGCCGAATCGCCGGACGCGCAGTCTCCCCGGTAAGATATTGGCTGGACCCCCATGGCATTGCTTGACCCCATTCCGTCTCCCGTTGAACACGCCGACTTTGCCGCTCTCGAGTGGGAGCCGCAGCTGGCCCTGGTGGCCGGTTTTGCCGCCTCCCCGGTAGGCCGGCAGGCCATTCTCGATCTGCGCCCCAGCACCGACGAGGCCTGGATCGCCCGCCAGCACCAGCTCACCGGCGAACTCCGCCTGATGTTGGGAGAGCAGGTGTCCATCCCCATGGGCGGCCTCTTCGACCCCACGCAGATGGCGGCCAAGGCCCAGATCCCCGGCGCGGCGCTGGAGGCCAACGAGTTGCAGGCCGTCGCGAGGCTGGCCAACGACATCGCGGCGTGGCAGGGGTTGATGCAAGCCCCGCCCGCCCGCGTGGACGGCAAGATTCCCGGCCTGACCGAACTCTCCGAAGCGCTGACCAACAACCTGCGTCCGCTGGCCGAGTCCATCGAGCGCAAGATTCAGCCCGACGGGTCGCTGGCCGACGACGCCTCGCCCGAGCTGCACCGCATCCGCCGCGAGCAGGAGCGGCAGCAGCGCATCATCGAAGAGAGCCTGCGCGCCGCCCTGCGCAAGCTGTCGAGTGACGGCGCAACCCAGGAAGAGCTGATCACCATCCGCGGCGACCGCTTCGTGATTCCGGTGCGTGCGGAGCTCAAGCGGAGGGTCAGCGGCGTGGTCCACGGCGCAAGCTCCTCCGGCCAAACGGTCTACCTGGAGCCGCTCGAAACCATCGAGCAGAACAACGAACTCGTCCGCATGCTCGAAGAGGAGCAGGCGGAGATCCACCGCATCTTCATGGCCCTCACCCGCCAGGTGGGTGGTTACGCCTTCGAGCTGGCCCAGGGAGCCCGTGTTCTGGCCCTGGTAGACAGCCTGCAAGCCCGCGCCCGCTTCGCCCGCGACTACGACTGCTGCGCTCCGGACCTCTCGCCCGACCTGCTCAGCCTGGAAGGAGCGCGCCATCCGCTGCTGGAAAAGCGCCTGCGCGCCACCGGCGGCAAGGTCGTTCCGTTGACGCTGGAACTCACCGACGAAGGCCGCCAGCTCATCATCAGCGGTCCCAACACGGGCGGCAAGACAGTCACCTTGAAGACCACTGCTCTTCTGGCCATGATGGCCCAGGCCGGGTTGCCGGTTCCCGCGACGGGAGCCAGCTTTCCCATCTTCACGGCATTCCTGGCCGACATCGGCGACGCGCAGTCCATCGAGGCGGCGCTCTCCACCTTCTCCGCGCACATCACCAACCTCGACCGGCTCTCGCGGCTGGCCGGGGCGGGTTCGCTGGTGCTGCTGGACGAGCTGGGCTCATCCACCGATCCCGAGGAGGGCTCGGCGCTGGCGGTGGCCATCGCCAGCCACTTTCTCAACGCCCACGCCTGGTCGCTCATCTCCACGCACCATACCTCGCTCAAGGTTTACGCCGCCAACACCCCCGGAGTGCTGAACGCCGCCGCCGGCGTGGACGAGCTGACCCTCGCGCCCAACTACCAGCTGCGTCTTGGCGTTCCCGGTGCATCGGCCGGAATCCAGACCGCCGAGCGCCTGGGCCTGAACGCGACCATCATCGAAGCGGCGCGGCAGCGCCTGGGCTCGCAGCAGGTGGACATCGCCCGGTTCCTCGACAAGTTGCACAACGACCTGGCGCAGTTGGAAATCGACCGCAAGGCGGCCCGCGAGCAGCAGTATGCGCTCAACCAGCTGCGCGCCAAGCTGGCTCGCGAAGGCGACGTCGAGTTGCGCGCCCGCACCCGCGAGCTGGAAACCAAGCTGGCCTCCCTGCTCAAGGACTTCGAGTTCCAGATGCGCGAAACGGTCAAGGCCATTGAGGACCGCGTCGGCCAGCAGAAGCTCTCCAAGGAAGCCGAACGCCGCATCCAGCGTCTGCGCCGCGAGTTTCAGGAGAGCTTCAACCAGGTCGTTGTCGCCCACCGCACCGGCGCCGACCAGGGCGATCAGAACGCCCAGCCGCACGTCGTCAAACACCTTTCCATCGGCGACCAGGTCAAGCTCAAATCCATGGGAAAAATCGCGGTAGTCCAGCGCGAAGTCGAGAAGGACATCTTCGAAGTCTCTCTCGGCCCCATCAAGATGCGCGTCAAACGCGACGACATCGCCGAAGTGGTCAAATCCGCCGCCTCGGCCACGGACGACCGAAACGACCCTCTGGCTGCCGCGCGCCGCCAGAAGAACATCCACGTCACCGTCACCAGCTCCAACACCGACGACATGCGCATGGAGATCAACCTCATCGGCCGCACCGTGGACGAAGCCACCGAGGAACTGGAGCGATATCTGGACCGCGCTTTTCTGGCAGGATTGCCGCGCGTGCGCATCATCCACGGGCACGGCGCGGGAATTCTGCGCCGCGGTGTCCGCGAATTCCTCAAGGGCCACCCCCACGTAGCCACCCTCGCCGAAGCCCCCCAGAACGAAGGCGGCCAGGGAGCCACGTTGGTGGAACTGCGGCAGTAGTTGCAAAATAGCTGCAATGTAGCTACGCTGAACTCGCTGACCAGGAAAGCTGAGGCGGCATGAACGACGCTCTATTCGAATGGGACGATGCGAACATCCTCCATGTGGCCGAACACCATGTGGTGCCAGAGGAGGCTGAGGAGGTTATCCTCGGGGATCCGCTCGACATCGGGCTTGAATTGGTCAATGGCGAGGAGCGAAGTTCTCATGTAGGCGAAACAAACGAGGGACGGATTCTCCAGGTTGTAATTACCTTTCGGGGTGAGCGCATGAGGGTGGTTACAGCGTTCGAACCAGACAAGCAATGGAAGATCTTTTTTCTCGAACAAAGGGCGGGACTGCAATGACCAAGACAAAGGTTTTTAAGAGCGAGATGAAGGTTCCCAAATTCGCCACCGAAGCGGAAGAAGCAAAGTGGTGGTTTGATAACCAGGACATGCTGCTCGAAGAATTCAAGAAGGCGGCAAAAGCGGGCACTCTCGGCCGCGGCGGCGTCCGCCGACTCTTTGCGGAGAAGGGCATTCCATTCCCGGAGCCAAAGGCCCCCTCGCCCACTCCCACCACCACCATCCGTCTCGACCCGGAGGATATCGCCAAAGCCCGTATCCAAGCCGCAAAGCGAGGCCTGCGCTACCAGACCTACCTGAAGATGATCATTCACGAAGCGCTACGCAGCGAGGAACTTAACCAGGGCTCCGCTCAGGGCAAACGCATTTCAAAACATCTCCAATAACCGGTGGAGGAAGTCGTCGTCCCATCCGGCTCGTTTGAACTTTCCTCGCAGGGAGCCTTTCGACCCTTCCTTCTGCATGGCGTTGATGG
>Ga0181520_10000214_pt1 | contig 123846 bp, 113 predicted proteins | sample PEATcosm2014_Bin_29_FD_132451 | JGI IMG/M metagenome (GOLD analysis project Ga0181520, IMG submission 132451) | Peatland microbial communities from MTU Mesocosm Facility, Houghton, MI, USA - PEATcosm2014_Bin02_30_metaG | ecosystem: Environmental > Terrestrial > Soil > Wetlands > Peat | place... | reverse complement strand
TGGTGGGCGCGACAGGACTCGAACCTGTGACCTCCTGCGTGTGAAGCAGGCGCTCTAACCAACTGAGCTACGCGCCCTCGTCGGGGCGGAAAAACCGGGCAGGTCTGGCGCTCTTGGGCGCCAACTCCTGAGTTTACCTGAAATGCGGCGTCCACGCCACTGGGGTATGATGAACCTAGTAATGTCCGAGCGGCAACCCATGGTCGCCCCTCCGGTTGGGTCCCCGCCAGAAATCGCCCGCAGCCTGGCCGCATTGGAGGCTGTTCTCGGCTCGGCGATTCGCGGAAAACCGGAAGTCGTCAGGCTCTCGCTGGTGTGTCTGCTGGCGCGCGGTCACCTGCTCATCGAAGATGTGCCCGGCGTCGGCAAGACCACCCTGGCGCAGGCCCTGGCGCGCGCCGTTTCCTGCCGCTTCCACCGGCTGCAATTCACCAGCGACATGCTGCCCAGCGACGTCCTGGGCGTCACCATCTACAACGTGCGCACGGAGGCGTTCGAGTTCAAGCCGGGACCCATCTTCAGCAATTTCCTGCTGGCCGACGAGATCAACCGCACCACTCCGAAAACTCAGTCCGCCCTGCTTGAGGCCATGAACGAAAGCCAGGTCACCATCGACGGCCACTCGCATTCCCTCGCGCGGCCGTTCATGGTTATCGCCACCCAGAATCCGGTGGAGCACCACGGCACCTATCCGCTGCCTGAATCGCAGCTCGACCGCTTCCTGATGCGGCTCCGCATCGGCTATCCGGACGCCGCCAGCGAGCGCCTCATCGTGCGGAACTCGAATGCCGCGCCGCGGGAATCCGGCGCCGCGGGGTTGCTGGCCGAAGACGTACTCCGCCTCCAGGACGCCGTCCAGGGCGTCACGGTGGAAGAGGCGCTGGTGGATTACATGCTCGCCATCGTCGAAAAGACGCGCAGCCACGAATCCCTCGCCCTCGGCGTCAGCCCGCGCGGAGCGCAGGCGCTGTACCGCGCCACGCAGGCCCTGGCGCTGCTGGAGGGCCGGGATTTTGCCATCCCCGACGACGTGAAACGCCTGGCCGGCCCGCTTTTCGCGCACCGCGTGGTGGTCAACACGCGCTCGGCCCTCGTGCCGCGGCGCGCCGATGTGGCCGAGCGCATTATCGATGACATACTGACCCAGGTGGAAGTTCCCCTGTAAACCGCTCCCATTATGAAGACAGCCATTATCGGCCTGCCCATGGTAGGCAAGACATCCCTGTTCACCATCCTGACCGGAGTCACCCAGGAAGCCCGCATCGGCTCCACGGCCGCGCGCATGGGCGTCGCCAAAGTGCCGGACACGCGCCTGGAAGAACTGGCGCGCCTCTTCGAACCGCTCAAGGTCACGCACGCCACGGTGGAATACGTGGACATGCCGGCCATTTCGAAGGAGAACCTGCGCGACCCCGGATACCTGGCCAGCCTGCGCGTGGTGGACGCTTTCGCGCAGGTGCTGCGCCTGTTTCAGGACGCGACCATTCCCCACGAAAAAGGCTCGGTGGACCCCCTGCGCGACCTGGAAGACGTCGAGACCGAGTTGATCCTCAGCGACCTCGTGGTGGTGGAGAAGCGCCTCGAACGCCTGGAAAAAGACCGTAAGAAAATCAAGAACCCCGAGCTCGACCACGAGTACGATCTGCTCCGCCGCTGCCTGGCCGCGCTGAGCGACAACCAGCCGCTGCGCCAGCTCGATTTGGACGCAGAGGAAGAGAAGCGGATTCGAGGCTTCCAGTTCCTCTCCCGCAAGCCCATGCTCTACGTCTTGAATCTGGGAGAAGACGACGCGGCCAAGCTGCACCAGCGCGAGCTGGAGTACCGCGATGGCGCGCTGGCCGGGCGCAAGCACGCGTCCGCCACGGCCGTCTGCGGCAAAATCGAGGCGGAGCTGGCCGAGTTGAGCGCCGCCGAGCAGCGCGATTACCTGGCGAGCTACGGCCTGCAGGAGTCCGGCCTGGAGCGGCTGATCACGGCCACCTATACCCTGTTGGGACTGATGAGTTTCCTGACCGCCGGGGAAGACGAAGTGCGCGCCTGGACCGTTCCGGCGCAAAGCCACGCCGTGAAAGCGGCCGGCGCCATCCATTCGGACTTCGAAAAGAAATTCATCCGCGCCGAGGTGGTGAATTGGAAAACGCTGGTGGACCTGGGCGGCTACGCTGGCGTGCGCGAGAAAGGCCTGCTGAAGCTCGAAGGCAAGGAGTACGTGGTGAAGGACGGCGACGTCCTGGTGATCCGCCATGGGTGACGCCACTTACTCGTACCGCAGCGCATTCATCGGGTCGAGGCGCACCGCGCGCCGGGCCGGGATGTAGCACGCGGCCACAGCCACCGCGGCCAGCAGACAGGCGGTCGCCAGGAAGATCGCCGGGTCGCCCGGTTGGATCTCGTGCAGCGGGCTCGCCATGATGCGGCCGGCAGCGAACGCGCCGGCAATCCCCACGGCGAGGCCGATCGACGTCAGCCGGATTCCCTCTCCCAGCAATTCGCCCAGCACGCGTGCGCGGCTCGCGCCGAGCGACATGCGTATGCCGATCTCGCGCGTTCGCTGCGTCACCAGGTAGGAGAGCACGCCACAGATCCCGATGGCCGCCAGGATCGCCGCCAGCCCGGCGAAAGAGCCTACCAACATGCTGAGGACTTCCCGCCCTTGCGCCTGGCCGGCCACTACTTCATCCATGGTTCGCGCGTTGTAGAGCGGCAGGCCAGCGTCCACCTTGGCGAGCGCGCCCCGCGCCTCCGCCGTCAGGGTGGAGGGCGGAAGCGGCGCGTGCAGAACCAGGAGCTGGCGCGGGCCTCCGGTGAAGGGTTCGTAAGCTTCCGGCACGGCTTTCTCGGTGAGGCCCCTTTCGCGAACGTCGCTCACCACCCCGGATTGAAAAATCGGGACGAGCGTGGAATCGTACGCCAGCGCCTTCTCGATATCGGCCGCGGTAAACAGCCGCCCTTGGACAAGGCGCACTCCCAAGGCGCGGAAGTACTCGGGCGATGCCGCATGGCCCTCCACCAGCCGATTGCTCATCTTGGCGGTCTGCCCGCGCAGCTTGGCGTAATAGTTGCTCCCGCCTTCGAGCGACGAGCGCTTCGGTAGGGGATCGGGCATGCCCGACCCCTACATGGCGCGTTCGGCCAAGAGGCACAGCAGGGCGAGGCTCGCGCACAACCACGCGAACCAGTCGCCCCAGCGCGTGTAGACCGTCTTCTGGGAAATGTAGTCGAAACTGGTTTCGAGCGTCCCCTCGTTGGATAAAGGCAGCGTGGCGCGCACGCGGCCGGCGGCATCGATGGCGGCGGTGATTCCGTCGTTGGTGGAACGAAGAATCCAGCGGCGGTTCTCGGCGGCGCGCATGCGCACGATGGCCAGGTGCTGGCGGCGGGCGGCGCTTTGGCCGAACCATCCGTCGTTGGAAATGTTGAACAGAACCTGGGCGCCGCCGGCCGCGAACTTCCGCACGAAACCAGGGAAGACGGATTCGTAGCAGATGAACGCGCCGATCAAGTGTCCATCGCCCGCCGGCGAAACCACCACGCGGTCTCCGGCGGCGAAATCGCCGGCCTCGGTGGAAATCTTGTCCACCAGAAACCCGAAGGGCCACGGCACGAATTCGCCGAAGGGCACCAGGTTCACCTTGTCGTAGCGGTCGACCATGTTTCCTTCGGGGGAAACCAGGACGGCGGAATTGAGCGGCTCGCCGGCGGGGTTGTGCGCCACCGACCCGATCAACAGGTAAGCGTGGAGGGTGCGCGCCAGATCGTTCACGCGGGACTGGAAGCGCGCGTCCTCGTCGTAGTAGAGCGGGGCCGGAACCTCAGGCCACGCCACGATGGAAGGCGGCCGGTCCGGATGGCGAAGCGCCGCGTTGAGCGTCAGCGTCACCTGTTCCCGCTGCATGGCGTCCACGGATTCCAGGGTCCACTCCTCGGTTTCGGAAATGGCGGGCTGGGCCAGCAGGGCGGTCTCATGGCCTGGCGCGGCGGCGGGGAGTCGCGGCAGTAGGAACAGCAGCGGCAGCGCCAGGAGCCACGCCACTTCCACGCGCGGGCGACGAAGGAGCGTGAGGGCGAGCGCGGCGGCCGTCGCCGCGAAGACGAAAGACAGCCCGTAGACTCCGGTGAGGGGCGCGAGGCGCATGGGGACCGGCATGTCGATTCCGGCGTTGCCCAGCGCCAGCCACGCAAAGCCGAGGGAGCCGTGCGTGGCCTCCACCGCGACCCACAAAGCGGCCACGCCGGGGACGGCCCACCAGCGGCGCATAGGGAATGCGGCCAGCCAGGCGAAGACGCCCATGTGGAGGGCCTTGACCGCCGCAAAGAGGCAGAACAAGGCCCAGGCTTCGATTTCGCCCATGCCGCCGTGAACGGCGAGGGTGTACTGAATCCAGTAGCAGACGCCGAACCAATAGGCTACGCCGGCGGCCCAGCCGAGCAGGAAGCGGCGCACGGCGCGCGGTTCGCGGACCACGGCTACCAGCAGCGGCGTCAGGGCCGCGGGTGCGAGCCACACCAGCTCGAACCGGGGATAGAGCAGAATCAGCAGGCCCGCGGAAGCCAGCGCCAGGAGCAGGTTCAGCACGGCTGGCCGAGCGCCTCGCCGCTTACTTGGTCGGCCATGTAGGAACTGCGGACGAGCGGCCCGCTGAAGACCATTTTGAAGCCCAGCGAGAGGCCGTAATCGCGATAGGCGTCGAACTGGCGCGGCTCGATGTAGGCGGCTACGGGGAGATTGCGGCGCGTTGGCTGGAGGTACTGGCCGATGGTGACGATGTCGGTTCCGGCGGCGCGGAGATCGCGGAGGAGGGCGTGGACCTCGGATTCGGTTTCGCCCAGGCCTAGCATGAAGCCGGACTTGGTTAAGAAGGCAGGCGAAAGCGCCTGCCCCACATTGGGGGCAGAACCGGTGGGGGAGGCAGCGTCGGAAGCTCCGGTGTGGGGCAGGTTGGCCGGCAGGCAACCTGCGGGCCGATTGTCAATCGGCCCGCGCGGCGATTGACAATCGCCGCGCAGGATATCATCCCGCCCCACTAAGAGGGACGCCTGGCCCACCTGGGAGGCGAAGGACAGCACCTGGAGGGATTGGCGGTAGCGGGCTTGCGGGCGTACGCGGCGGTAGAGGCGCTCGACGGTCTCCATGTTGTGGTTGAAGACGTGGGGTCCGGAAGCGAGTACGCGGGCGACGGCGTCTAGGTCGCCGTTGAAATCGGGCGTTAGGGCTTCGACGCGCGCATTGGGGAGGGCTTGGCGCACCTGACGGATGGTCTCGGCGAAGTGGCGGGAGCCGCCATCCGCGAGGTCGTCGCGATTGACGCTGGTCAGCACCACGTAGCGCAGATTCATGGCGGCGGCCATGCGGGCGACGCCGGCGGGCTCGGCGGGATCGAGCGCTTCGGCGCGTCCCTTGGGCACGGCGCAAAAACCGCACCCGCGCGTGCAGACGTTGCCGAGGATCATGAAGGTGGCGGCGCCGCGGTGGAAGCACTCGTGGATGTTGGGACAGCGGGCCGATTCGCAGACGGTATGGAGACCGAGCGCGCGGAAACCGCTCTTGAGGCGGTTGAGGGATTCGAAATGCGTACGGGTCCTACGGGCCCACTCGGGGAGCCGGGGCCGCGCCGCGCCGATCTGGATGAGGGGTTCGGACACGCTACTTGCGGATGGGGTCGTGGATTCCAAACTGGGAGACCAGGGCGTCGCGGGCTTTGCTCAGGGACGCAGGATCTGAATAGGGACCGACCAGAACGTGCGTCAGACCATCGGGGCCCTGCCGCAGCACGACCGGCATATTCCCGTCCTTCAGGGTTTGGGCAATTGGCTGGGCATCCGCCGGTTTATTATAGGCGGCGACCTGCCAGTAGGAACCGGGCGGCGCGGCGGCCGCTTGAGGGACCGGAGGAGCGGGGGCAGGCGCGGCGGGCGGATTTTCGCGCGCGGGTTGGGTGGTGGGCTGCGGCGGAGCCTCGACGGGCTTTTCAGGCTCGGCCGCTGGCGGGGTGGTTTCCGCAGGTTGCGCGGGGGCAGTTTCGGCCGGCGGCGCGGCGGCCGGCTGGGAAACGACCGGGGCCGTGGTATCCGCGGCCTGCGCCTTGGCCGAGCGCGGGGTATTCTGTCCCAACTCGTACCCCATGAAGAAGGCCGCCGCACATAGCAGGACGACGACCACGAAGGCGCTAAACAGTTGCGGGTTGCCTACTACGAGTTCGTATTCACCGGTTTGATCGTTCTTCATGGTTTACTTTGGAGGTGCGACGGGGGCGGCCAAGCGGTCGAGGGCGTGGCCCAAAGAAGAGAGTATATCGAGCGGCAGGGGGAACACGATGGTGGTGTTCTTCTCCGTGCCGATTTCGACCAGGGTCTGGAGATAGCGCAATTGAATGGCGGCGGGCTGCTTCTGGATGACTTCGGCGGCCATAGCCAGCTTTTCCGCGGCGGTGTATTCGCCTTCGGCGTGGATGATCTTGGCGCGGCGCTCGCGTTCGGCCTCGGCCTGACGGGCGATTACGCGGACCATCTGTTCGGCGAGATCCACCTGCTTGACTTCGACCATGGTGACCTTCACGCCCCAAGCGGCGGTGTGCTGGTCGAGGGTGGATTGCAGCCGGACGTTGAGCATTTCGCGCTGACTGAGCAACGTATCGAGATCCACTTCGCCGAGCACGCTGCGGAGGGTGGTCTGGGCCAACTGGGAAGTGGCATAGAAGTAATTGGACACTTCCAGGACGGCCAGGCGCGGGTCCATGACGCGGGAATAGATGACGGCGTTGACCTTGACGGTGACGTTGTCGCGGGTGACGACATCCTGGGAGGGCACCTCCTGCGCGTCGATGCGAAGAGAGATGCGGACGATGCGGTCGAGGGGCGCGAAGACGAGGATGACGCCGGGTCCCTTGGGCTCGTCGAGCACGCGGCCGAGCCGGAAGATGACGCCGCGCTCGTACTCCCGCAGAATCTTGATGGAGTTCAGCAGATAGACGATCACGATGGCGACTGCAATCAGGATGAGCGTACCTGTGTCGGGCATTATCAGCCTCCTTCCCGATGGGGAACGGGTTCAACCGTGAGCTTCAACTTGTCGATGGCCGTGACTCGGATGCTTACGCCAACCGCGGCCGGCTTGAGGGACACTGCGTCCCAGTATTCGCCATGGACGAGGACTTTGCCGGCGGGCGACAGGTCCGTGATGGCGGCGCCGATCTGGCCGATCATGCCCTCGCTTCCGGTCTCCACTTTAGCGCGCCGCGAGCGCAGGGCAAGCGAAAGCAGCAGCACGGTGATGGCGGCGAAGGGGACGGTGAGCGCGATGGCCGTGCTCCAGTGGATGCGCATTTCGGGGATGGGACTATCGACGAGCATGACAGCGCCGAGCATCATGCACACCGCGCCGCCCGCCGCCAGGACGCCATGCGAGGTGAATTTTGCCTCCAGCGCGAACAGGGTGAAGGCCAGCAGGAGCAGCGCTGCGCCCAACCAATTGAGGGGCAGGATGGAAATAGCGGAAAGCCCGAGCAGCACGAGAATGGCCCCCACGACTCCCGGGGCGATCAACCCCGGCGAGCTGAATTCCACGTAAATGCACACCGCGCCGATGACCAGGAGAATGAGCGCGATGTTGGGATCGGCGATGGCCGAAACCACGGACTGGCGCAAGGTCTTCTGGTAGACCTCAACTTCGGCGCCGGCGGTGTGCAGCGTAGCCGTAGCGCCATTGAAGCGCGTCACGGTACGGCCATCGAGAGCGGCGAGCAGAGCCTGTTCGTTGGGCGCGACCAGATCGATCAGGTGCTGGTCGAGCGCCTCGCGTTCGGTGAAGGACTTGCTCTGGCGCACGGCGGTTTCGCCCACTTCACTGTTTCGCGCGCGCTTGGCGCAGATGCTGCGCATGTAGGCGGCGGCGTCGTTCTCCACCTTTTCCTTCATGGTGGCGTCCATATCGCCGAACTCGGCGACGGGGTGAGCCGCGCCGGTGTTGGTGCCGGGGGCCATGGCGGCGATGTCGCCCGATTCCAGAATGAAGAAGCCGGCGGAGGCGGCGCGGCCACCGCTCGGTGCGACGTAGGTCACGACGGGGATGGGAGACGCGACGATATCCTCAATGGTCTCGCGCATGGCGTCCATCAACCCGCCGGGAGTGTTGAGGCGGACGACGATGAGCGAGGCGTTCTCTTGTTTGGCGCGCGCAATGGCGCTACCGACGATCTCGACGGTGACAGGATGAACGATCCCGTCCAAATCCACGGCGATGACCTTCTCGGCCGCGGAAAGCGTCGATGCCGCCAACGCGAATGCGACTGCTAGGAACGCGGTGGTTCGCAACCTAGTTTCACTATAGCGGAAATGGGGGCTTTCAGGCATTGGCGGGCGGTTTTTCGGAATTTTCGGGCCGGCGAGTGGGATCGGCGAGGCACAGGTCGCAAATGCAGCCGTTGTAATGGGGGGTGTGGTCGCCGTCGGGCGGGCCCCAAGGGTTGTGGGGGGCGGGTTTGGGGGAATCGGAGGGTTCGGGACCGGCTTCGGGGGCGGGTCCGGTGGGGGTAAGCGGTTCGGTTTGTTGGGGTTCTGGGGGAATTGGGTTCGTTTGGGCTACTGGGAGTTCGGAGGGGTCAAGAACGCAGGCCAAAGGGCCTGCGCCACTGCTGGGGAGCGACTTGATACGTTCGAAATCCTGGACGGCGCGGCGGTAGAGACGCTCGGCTTGGGCGGAATAACGCATGCACAGGTGGAAGACGTTGGAGGCGCCGACGCTGCGGCGGAATCCTTCGGCCAGGAGGTAGTTTTTTACTTGCTGCTTGCCGGGTTCGCCGCCGCCGTACATCTCCGGGTCCATCTCCATGAAGGGACGCTCGCGGAGACTGAGGACGTCGTTGAGACAGGTGGTCAGGGTTCCGGCTTCGAGGCGGGCGGCGCGGTTCATGGATTGTTGGGTGATGGCGATGCGCTCGACGGCGAAGAGTTCCTGCTGGTTCGTGGGGTGGTATAGCTCAATGACGCCTTCCCTGATCTCGGCGATCTCTTCGACGTCTTCGAGCCGGGGGACGGTGTACGCGGCTGCGGCGAAGCCGTGTTTGCGCGCGTTCTGAGCGGAACGGGCTTTGCCATCGGGTGTGCGGGGGCCGGTGGAACCGGCGGCGTTGGCGCGATTGGCCGCGAATTGCTCTGGGGAAACGTAATTGTATGATTTTTGCATGTGATTATCTGAATATCCTTCCGATTCCAGGATGGCATGGCGGTAGGACGGGCCTGAAGCGGGGAATGGGGTATGTGGTGGGAAGGAAAGGGAGTTAGTTTTTTGAAAGTTGCGGTGACCGATGGAAAGCGCGATCGCGGAGGTCGAAGGACGAGAAGCCCACTTCAAGGCCAAATGGAATTAGCGGCACAGGCCGCGCGGCGTCGTGGAGGATTGTTGCCAGATGATCTACCGGAGGTTTGCCAAGCCGCGTTGGCACTCGCGGGACCGGATCTGAATTACTTTCCGGCAATTACGAACGTCGACTCCCCCGACGTGATTTGCGCTTCTCCAGGGACGTCCGGTCTCCGGATGATCAGCCTTGCCAGAACATGATACGTCCCGGGAGAAACTAAATTAAACAGGAAGCCAATGTTTGCCCCAATCCCCACGCTCTCACCAGGGAATAGGTTCCGGGTTTTCTGCGTTCTTGAAGCCCCTCCAGTACGATCCCGGGGCACCTGCCTGCCCTGGTCATCCGAAATGATCCATTCAGAATCAGAAGAATAGGGCTGCGCCAAAACTTCCTCGGAAGTGTTCGTCACCGTCGCACTCGGGAGTATCTGTTCGCCAGCCATGAAACGACTTTTCGGAAGACGAACTGAAATGTCGGCCCGTAAAGGTCGCTTATCGGTGAATTCAGGAAAAAAGGTAGCTCCGTGGACGGGCGTCTGTTCTGTGGACGCCCTCAGAGGCAGCCAAATGCCGATCCTCGATTGACGGTACCCTTCGTATGTGCCCTTGGGCAGCAGAAGCGCCATCGTCGCACCGGCTCCGTCCTTCAGCGAAAACCGAAGCTCCCTATGCGCCAGCGTTTCGCTGGTACATGCTGGAACCGCCCCTTCAAAGGTCCCCGCACTGTCAAGTGGAAGCCGAGCCACATCCGATTGAGGTCGCTCAGGCATCCCAGGAACCTTCTCGGAGCATGACAACTGCACCGTTAGTTGCCTTCCTCTGACTGTAGAGCCTTGAACTAGACCTCTGAAAACCAGCAAGGTCCTAGGAACAGGAGTCGGCATATCCGCCGTGTTGGGGGGAACTAGGAAGGCACCGGAGGAGGCATACATTAGGTCAGGATCAATGTCGAGCACGATGCGCCCAAGATCTTTGTCGCCATCGATCTTGATCGTCCTGGAAACGGTGGTGAATCCACCGGCCTCGACGGAAAGGTCGTATTGCCCCGGTTGTATGGAGGGAATCGTGATGTCGCCCGTGGGACTGGTAGGGGACCTCGCCGTGAGTTCACCGTGGCCCACTAGCCTAAGCTCCAAGAACCCAGCATGAACTGGCAGGCCGTCTGGACCGACCACTTCGGCTCTGACATAATAGCCGTCCGCTTGCCGCTGTGGCGCTACACGGGCTGGAGGCTCGGCGGATTCCCGAATCTGCGCGGATGCACTGGGGAACAGAAGAAGCGCGATGTCAGCGAGCGCCGCGAACACGATCTTCATTTGTTCCCATGCTACCCCGATTCGCCCACGGGCACGAAAAACGGAGTTCAATTCCTTCTAGCTCGCCTTTCTCTCGCGCTCCAACGCCTGGTGCAGAAGCCCCTTGATATACGTCTGATAGGGAACGCCACGCCGCTGGGCGATCTCCTGCGCGACCTCCATATCGGCCACGGGCATGCGAATGGTGATGGGCTTCGTCATGCCACGAACCACGGGCAGCCGCTTGATCTTTCCCTCTTTTCTGGCATTCAGGAAGAGTTCGGTAATGACCTCGGGATGAGCGTCCCACCACGCTGCCTCTTCCCGTTCCGACTTGAACCCCGGCAGTCTGCGCTTAATCGCCATTATTCATCCTCGCCTCGATAGATACGCCGTTGAGATGCGTTCATTGGGTAGGCTGTGACGAACCTCAACTTGCCAATGCGTTCGATCACAACGAAAGTCAGTAGCCTGCCCCTGCTTGTCTCCCCCAGGCATAGCCTGCGGCGCTCGTGTTTCCGCCTCTGGCGCTCGATCACCATCGGTCCGTTCCGGTAGGCTTCCTCGCACTCCTCGGGCGTGATGCCGTGTCTGGCTATGTGCTCCACGTTCGCCGCATCCCAATCAAAGACCATTCGTGTTCACATTGTACATACGAATTGGCGCTCCCGCAATCCCCCTATAGCTTCGTGCGGCGACCGCGGGTCTATGAAAACGTGGGTTCAATCCCTTCGACATTTCGGGCGTCAAAACGGATCGATCAGGTCCGTAATCGCAAAAGTCGAAGTACGTGAAGCCCACGTATCGCTCCCGGCCCACCCGCGGACTCGCCCAGCCCAATCAACGAGTCGGGCGTGATACGGCCGGATGGACTGAGCGGATGACTTTTCATCGTTGAGCTTGGCCGGCGGGTCTGCGCGCCGACAGCACAACCGATTCTCGGTTTTCTTCGTTAGAGTTAGACTGTTCTCGATCATGGAAAACATACGCGCTGCATATGACGAGGTCTACGCCTACACGATGGGGCGGCCCGGCTTTATCCTGCAACACGTGGTCGACGCCTTCGCGGTGCAGGCCGCGACCGCCGATACGAAACCGATTGGCATTGTGTTCGGCTTGGTCGGACTTTATCTTCATGTCGAAAAGCAGTTCTCGGGCAGTCAGGTCCAGAAGGCACATATGGAGTTGGGACGGAAAAAAGGAGAGTGGCCGAACGTCTATTTGCCCGACGATCGTGGCAACATGACCGCAGCCGAGGTGCTGGCAGCGAACGCCGGTCCTGAGCGTGATAGGGCGATCGAAGACTGGTGCAAATCTGTGTGGACTGCCTGCAGCGCCAATCGCAAGATAATCATCGACCTTCTGAGGAAACACCAAGTGATTTAGTCAGCAACGGGTCCACCAGGACTATCGAAAACGCTCCGTAGCGCCGGCAGACCATGCTTTTGGCTCTCGGGCGACGTGGCAGAAAAACGGGAATCCATTCTTTTGAGTCATCGGCCGGTGGACCCTGAGAACACCGAACAGATGGATCTCTTCTTCCGTTAGCGGTGGGAACCTCGGTATGCGATTCCGAGTCTGCCTGCCAGTCCGGCCAAATGCTCGTCTGCTGTCCAGAGGGACACATCGGCCACGAGCGCCGAAGCGAGCAGGTGCGCATCGATCCACCCAATGCCTTTGCCGTGCAACTTGCGCGACCGAACGAAGGCAGCGACCTCCGCGTGACCGACAGCCGGAACCCGGTGAATGAGGTCGTACGAGTTCAGAAACCGGCTTCGCCCACCGGCATTTCCGATCAGCAACTCGCCGTATACCAGATCGTGCCCGGCGGCCTCGTCTAGCCCAAGTAAGCGGTCCAATTCGGCAGCGTAGGGCATCCGGTTGACAAGAAACCGGATCCAAACAGAGGTGTCTACGAGTACCATCAGGCCGCCGCTCTTCTCTTGCCGGCCCGTGGCCTGCGCCTTGGAACATCTGTCGCGCCGGTATCGGAACCCCTGAGTTTGCGCAGTCTCTCATAGGCTGCGTGCCGGATTAGGGCTTCGAGGCCGAGTCGCACCGTCTCCGTATCGGTCGATGCGCCACACGCTTGCCTGGCGGCGCTAAGGGTTGGTCCATCGATATGGAGCGTCTTCTTCATACATCCGAAATTACCATCCTTATACAGTAGTATAGTCCATACGCCGGCGCCGACGAAAAGCCGAGACGACTCTCGGCTCAGCAAGCCTGGCGGCTTGCGCCACGCCCGCGGAGACCGCGCGATATTGCATTCGGCTATCCTTGTATACAGCCTGCCGTTGAGGAGACACCATGAGCATCACGCGAAGAAGCGTTATCGGGGGAACTGTGCTGGGGGCGCTGGCGGCGTCGGCGCAAACCGGCGGCGACGAAGGGCAGCAGTTCTTGCTGCGGCTTTTGAAGGCCAATGACGACGCCGTGGGCAGGATGCTGAACCAGCCATCCGGCGGCCGGGGCGGAGCGGCGCGGGTAGGGCGGGGCGAGAACATCGCGGCCTTGACGGCGGCCTACTGCTCGCCTGAATCCTCCTATTATCGAGGGGACAAGCTGATTCCCCCGATGGAGCGCGGCGCGCAGGCGCTGGTGGATGCTCAAAACCCGGATGGACTGCTGGACGCGGGAAATCTGGATTCTCCGCCGGATACCGGGTTTGTGGTGGAGGCGACGGCGGCGTCCCTCGCCGTGGCGCGCGGCCAGGACGCGCGGCTCAATGGAATGAGGGACACGCTGAGCAAGTTTCTCCTTAAGGTGGGAGACGGGCTGGTGACCGGAGGGATTCACACGCCGAATCATCGCTGGGTGGTGTGCGCGGCCCTGGCGCGAATCAACAGCCTTTTCCCGGCGGCGAAGTACGTCAACCGCATTGACGACTGGCTGGGAGAGGGAATCTATCAGGACGCCGACGGTCAATTCCCGGAGCGCAGCCCGAACTACGCGAGGGTGGAAGTGAACGCGTTCGTGACCCTGGCGCGCCTGTTGAACCGCCCGGCGCTGCTGGAACCGGTGCGGCGGCATTTGACTGCGAACCTGTACCTGATGCAGCCCGACGGGGAACTGGAAACGGTGCAATCGCGGCGGCAGGACCAGGACCGACCGATTCACGTGGCCAACTTCTATCTGCAGTACCGCTACCTGGCCATTCGCGACAACAACGCGGCGTTTGCGGCGGTGGCGCGGTTGATTGCGTCACGTCCCGGAGAGGGGCTGGTGGAAGGGACCAACCCGGCGATCTATTTCATTGAAGAGCCGCTGCTGCGCAAGCCGCTGCCGGCGGGAGGCGAGGCGCCATCGGACTACCAGAGGGTGTTTACGGCCAGCCAGTTGGTGCGGGTGAGAAGGGGGGATCGCGCGGCGTCGATTTTCGGAGGTGAAGATTGGCCGCTGGGAGTGGCATCGGGGTTGGCCCATAACCCAACCTTTTTCAGTTTCCGGAAGGGCAAGGCGATTCTGGAATCCGTGCGCATGGGCGGGCAGTTCTTCAGCCTGGGCGCGTTCCGCGCCGAGGGCGTCACTGTGGATGGCAACCAGACCGTGTTGCATCAGCGCTATGAGGCTCCGTATTACCAACCGCTGCCGAAACAGTACCGCAACGCGAAAGGCGACTACGCGCTGACGCCGGTGAAAGACGGCCGATTCTGGAGCAAGCTGGATTTTCCGCACCGGCAAATGAGCAATGTGCAAACCCTGGACCAGAAGGTGACGGTGGTGGAGAAGGAGGGCGCGTTCGAATTGCGGATTGAGATCACAGGCCACGAGCGCGTACCCTACGCCGTGGAGTTGGCGTTCCGCGCCGGGGGCCAATTCGGCGGCGCGATTCGTGAAACGGCGGCGGGCGGGCGCGCGGGGGCAGGGGAGAGCAAGACCGCTTTCCTGACGGCCGGTACGGGGACCTACCGAGTGGGAGAGGATGCGATCGAGTTCGGGCCGGGGCAGGCGGATCACGAATCGGTCAACCTTGCGGGACATACTTACCAGGCGCATGGAGGTTCGCTGCGGGCGTCGGGCAACTGCATTTACATCACTGGCTACACGCCGTTCCGGAAGGCGATTGTCATTCGCGGGGTTTAGGGGTATGACTGGTTCGTGAACGCCTCAACTCCGCCCGATTTTCTCGATCTCTCGCTTAACCACGCCCCGTTCCAACGTGGCCAGCGGCAAGGACAGGAACAGTGCGATCCTGCGATCGAGAATCGTAAAGGCCTCGAAGAAGGCGTGTCGAACCTGGTCAGGGGGGCCCTGGACTGCCGCGGGGTCCGGCACGCTCCACTTCGCGGTTAGAGGATGTCCGGGCCAGACAGGGCACACTTCCGCCGCCGCGCTGTCGCATACCGTGAAAACAAAGTGCATGGGCGGCGCATCCGGACCCGCGAACTCATCCCAGCTCTTACTGCGGAGTCCATCGGCCGTCATGCCGGCGCCGGCGATCTGGTCGATGGCTTCAGGACGGACGCGGCCGGCCGGATGGCTGCCCGCGCTGAAGGCGGTGAAATTCGGAGCACCCTTCCGGTTCATGATCGCTTCGGCCATAATGGACCGGGCGGAGTTGCCGGTGCACAAGAAAAGAACGTTGAAATGTCGTGGCGTCATGGCGTCCCCTTTTTCTCGAATTTGCGCCGTGAGGAACTGTGCGTGGCCTAAGCGCAACAGCCCGGAGCGCAGCAGCGCACTGGTTTGGAGGCCCGGATCAAAGCGCTCATGAATTTGCCTTCAACCTGCGGCGCGAGCTCGTCCACATTGAGGCCCTGACCGCTTAGGAAGGTTCGCGCATCTTCGATGTTGTAAACCCGCGCCGGCTCAATCTCGACGCCCTCAAAACCAGCCTTGGCGAGCTTCGCCGCGTATTCGTAATCGCTAAGCGCTCCGGCGATACAGCCGACCCAGAGCAGCATATTCTCGCGCACTTCGGCCGGCACTTCTCCGCGCGTCACGACATCGGACACGGCGAGACGTCCGCCGGGTTTCAGGACGCGAAACGCCTCACGCAGGACGCGATCTTTGTCGCCCGAGAGATTGATGACGCAATTGGAGATGACCACATCCACCGTGTGATCCGGCAGTGGGATATGTTCGATCTCGCCCTTGAGAAATTCCACATTCTCCACTCCGGCCTTGCGCTGGTTTTCCCGCGCGAGGGCAAGCATCTCATTTGTCATGTCGAGACCGTAGGCTTTGCCGGTAGAGCCGACACGCCGCGCGGAAAGCAGCACGTCGATGCCGCCGCCGGATCCGAGATCGAGCACCGTTTCCCCCGGCCGGAGTTGGGCGAGCGCCGTCGGGTTGCCGCAGCCTAGCGAAGCCAGGACCGCTTCTTGCGGCAGCTCGCCGGTTTGGGCGGCATCGTAGAGGTTGGATGTAATCGGGTCGCAGCAGCCATCGAGCGCCGCCGAGGCCCCGCAGCAGGAACTGCCGCCCGCGTTCACACGCAACGCCGCCTGTCCGTACTTCTCTTTCACGACTTCTTTCAGCTCCATCATGGTCCTCACTTGCACAGGCGCACGATCGCCCGGGGTTCGACTGCCTTGTTACGAGTGCAGCACTCGGCATACAGGAAGCTCAGCAGTTCCTGCAGCGCCTCCGCATTGGCCGAATACCAGAGGTACGTGCCTTCACGCCTGACTTTCACCAAACCCTCGTTCTTGAGCTTTTCGAGGTGGTGTGAAAGCGTAGATGCCGCGATGCCCAGATCGCTGCCGATCTCGCCCACCACCATCCCGTCCGGGTGGGCCGAAAGCAGGAGGCGCATGATCCGCAATCGCGGGGCGGCGCCCATTGCGGCAAACATGTCCGCGTAACGCGTAACCATTTCTTCGGATGGTTTGGCCGCCATTTCTATAATTCTATAATAATGGAAGTATAGAAGCAAGGGGTTTTTGAAGGACGCGGCTTGCACGGCGGATTCGCTTGCGTGTACGTTGATTACGACCGCCGCCGGTGACCGCTCTCTTACGGTCGCGGCTCGGTTGAAGCGCCTGAGTTTGGTGAGGCGCGGCGCCTCACGGCTTGGACTGCGTAAACGGCGAAACCGGCGCCGGCGGGGACGGCCCAGTAGACGATCCGCAGAGTGACGGTGAAGGCCGCTATGCCAAGGGCCATGCCCCACATGAAGGTCTCGCCCGTGAAGCCGTCCATCCAATCGGGGCGGGCGCGACCGACGGGCAGGCGCGGGCGCAGAGCGGGCATGAGGCGCGGGACGGCACGAAAGTACTCGCGGTAGCTTTGGCCTTGCGAGGCCAGCAGGCCGGCTTCCTCACGCAGGATCAGGCGATAGACGATGACGATGTTTCCGGCAACGATGATGGCAAAACCAAAGCGTCCGGCCATGGTCCCAATCCCGAGGGCCAGCAGGACATTGCCGAGGTAGAGCGGATTGCGAACGAAGCGATACGGGCCATCGGCTGTGAGCCGCTCGCTGTGAAGTTTGGGGTCGTGCACGACGGAGCTGTGCAGGTAGGCCTCGGCCCAGGAGCGGATGAGCGCCGCGGCGGCCGTCAGCGCCGTACCGAAGCCTAAGATCAAGCGCGTATAGGCGGTCACGTGGGGCGAACCGGCGCCTGCCAGCCATTGCGCCACGGACACAGCGAAGTTCGTGTCCCCGGCGGAGTACCGGCTGAACCCCAGCCAGAAGACGCCGCCGACGATCCAAAAGCGGACGCGAAATTCGAGATCCGCGGCGCGAAGCCAGGACAGGCGGTCGGGCATTCCGTCAGTGTCTCACGGCCCGGACGAATACGACATCGGGCCGGGATTGCGGATAACCGACTCCGATATCCGCATTATGCTATTCTCTCAGTGGAGAGTACCATGCTGGAAGATTTGTTACAACCGTCACACCTGCTTGTCATTCTGGGCATCGCCCTGCTGATGTTCGGACCGAAGAAGCTGCCCGAACTCGGAACCGGACTTGCGCAAGGCATCCGCAGTTTCAAGGACTCATTGAAGGAAGTTACGCCGGACGCTGCCAAGCGCGAGGACTAACGAGCGGTTCCGCCCAGGAGGCGCCGCAGCGTCCGCAGGGCTGCGACGATTCGCTTCCGCTCGGCGGGAGCGGCCTGCTTGAGAGCTGTGACCAGCGGAGGAAGGGCAAGCTCCGGCAGCTTATCCCGCACGAACCGGCGAACCGCTCCGGTGACCACAATGCGGCTGAGGCGGGCATCCGCGGCGGACGTCTGGCGGGCCACCATGCCGCGCTTCTCCAGGCGGTCGACGATGCCCGAAACGGTGCTGTGCGCCAGGCCGGCGCGGCTGCTCAATTCCTTGAGGCTGAGGCCCGGGGTTCCGACCAGGATCTGCAGGATGCCGATCTGCGGGGCGGTGAGTTCTCCGCGGGCGATGGCGGCGTCCAACGGCTTACGCAAGGCGCGGCGGATGGCGCGCAGGTCCCCATCGATTTCGCGAGCCATTTCGGCGAGTGCGGCCGGCGGCTTCACGATCACCACACCAGCGGGATGAGGGCCTTCACGCGGCGCTTGTAGACGGCGTATTCGGCGCCGAATTCCCGCTCCATGAATGCCTCTTCGGTATAGGATTTGAGACGCCAGCCGAAGACCGCCAGCGCAGTCCCCAGCAGTCCTCCCACGCGCGCGTAGAAGATTGCGGTTCCCAGCAGGGCCAGGGCGAGACCGGAGTAAATGGGATGCCGGACCACGGCGTAGGGGCCGCGCAGGATGAGTTGGTGATCCTGTTTGACGGTGACGGTTCCGCTCCAGTTCCGGCCCAGTACGACGCGCGCGAAAATCGCGATGCCGAGCCCGGCCGCGGTGAGTGCGAGACCGGTCCATTCGACGGCGGGCGCCGGGGCGATGAAGAACGCATTCAGCGGACCGGGTCGAAACGAAGCGCGGAAAACCATTCCGTAGGCCAGGATCGCGATGGCCAGGTGCATCATGCGGGCGGCGGGGGGCTCACGGCGCCGGGCGCGCTTGGCGGTCAGGGCGCCGACAGCCCAAACGAGGGCCCCGGCGATCCAGAGGGAAACGAGAATGGGATGGAGTGAGTTTGGCATATCGGTCGTACACGACGCGTCGTATACGACCGATTATAGCTTATGGAAAGAGGCGGGGCTAGCGCCAGCGGCCTTCATGAAAGCGGTACCTGGCGCCTTGCCTTTCCCAGTACGGGGCAACCCAGACCGCATGGGGACGCGGCGGGCGCACCCATCGTCCCGCTACCCAGGCATGCGCGCCGCCGGACCAGCCCCAATAGCCGTTGACCCAAACGTAACCCGGTCCGGGTGCGACGCCGAAGGCTTCGGCGCGCAACGGGGGCGGCGGCACGTTGGAATAGTAGACGACGCCGGCGCACGCGGCCAGGGAAAGCATCGCAAAGACAGTCGCCAGCAGTGACGCGCGCTTCATAAGTGACTCCTGGATGGCTCCACAAGAAAGCAGGCCAGCAGGCCCGCTCCACTAATAGAAACACGGCGGTTGAGCGGGAGTTACGGAGTGAGGGCAGGGCGGGAAACAGGCACTGTGACAAAGCGCACGGCGATATATTGCCGGGGCAGGACGGGAGTCATGGTAAAAACTGCCAGACGATGCCGATTGCGGAATGTCGCAGCGCACGCAAGTACGGGCTTCGGAAGGACTTCGCAACAATGGCAATGCGGATGCCTCAGAGTGGGCATGGGTTGCCGTTTGGGCCCGGCCCGGATGGCTTTGAAATCAACTGAGGAGAGGAAGGACCACCTATATGAAACATCATTCGATTGTCACCGCGCCGAGACTGCTGGCCGCCCTTTGCGGCATCGCGCTTGCCGCGGGTATTGTTGGGACTCGCGCCAAGGCGGAAATCGGGGACCAGAGAACCGTACTTACTGTACAGGGTCAACCGATACAGGTGCGAGACACGGTGCTCGAACCCGGCACCTATGTGTTGAAGCTGCTGTACTCGAATACGGGATCGCACAACGTGGTTCACATCTACAAGGCCAACGAAAACGGCTTTGTCGCCGACGTGATCGCAGTTCCGACGTCGCGCCCGGAGAACCAGCGGGTTGACAAACCCCAGTTCACATTCTGGGAAACGCCCACGGGGACCGCGCGAGCCATGCGCACGTGGTGGTTCGGCGACTCGGTGATGGGCGAGGAGTTCGCATACCCCGCGCACCCGAAGGAACTGGTTGCAACCTCCAGCGTTTCGACGATGCCGGCCCAGCCGGAAGCGGCCGTAACGCCGGCTTCCGCGCCGGAGAAAGAGGAGAGTGCGCCCGCCGAAGTAGCGGAGAATACCGCCGCTCCGGAACCCGCGGCCGAACCGGCCCCGAGTAACGAGCCCAACCCCATGACGGCGGCGGCAGAACCGCAGAGTGCGCCCAATCCACCGGCGAACCCTCCGGCGCAGATGCCTAAGACCGCCAGCCCATTTCCGCTGATAGGGCTTTGCGGAATGCTGGCGATGTCTCTCGCAGGGTTGTTTCGCCTGGCGCGATTGTCGTAAAGTCGATACAGGCGGGGAGAAGGACGTGAACCGGCGCGCGGCAATTCGGAATTTGGGAATTGCCGGCGCCGTTTTTTTTGGGCGCAAGGCGCTCGCTCAGCAGGAGGCGGGCGAGCCGGATTTCGTGATTCGCAGCGACGTCCGCCTGGTGCTGCTGGATGTCAGCGTAAAGGACCGGGCGGGCAGAACGGTGGAAGGTCTCACGGTCGACCAGTTCGGCGTCTACGAGAACGGCGTAGCCCAGCGGATTACGGTATTCGCCCACAGCGACCTTCCGGTGACGGTGGGAATCCTGGTGGATGAGAGCCGCAGCATGACGTCCAAACGAGCGGAGGTCATTGCCGCGGCCGAAGCGTTTGTCAAGAGCAGCAACCCCAAGGACGAAGTCTTCATCCTCAATTTCAACGACAACGTGACGCCCGGACTGCCCGGCGGCGTGCTCTTCTCGGACGACTGCGACCAACTGCGCGCGGCGCTGGACCGTGGAGTTCCGCGCGGGATGACGGCCCTGAACGATGCGGTGGTGGAGGGCCTGGAGCAATCGAAATTGGGGAAGCGCGACAAGAAGGCGCTGATTGTGATCAGCGATGGCGGCGACAACGCCAGCCGGCACACGCGGCGCGAGACCATCGAGCGCATCGAGCGGAGCCTGGCCACGGTGTACACGGTGGGATTATTCGATCCGAACAATCCGGACCAGGATGCGCGCATTCTAAAGCTGCTCGCCAAAATCAGCGGCGGGGAATGTTACTTTCCCGAGAGCCCGGCCGGCATGGACGGGGTGTGCCGCGAAATCGCGGAGGACATCCGAACGCGCTATACCGTGGGATACGCGCCCGCGGCGCGCAACGGGGCTGGGACCCTGAGGCGGATCCAGGTGAACGTAACGGGCGCGGGCCACGCCAAGCTGAATGCGCGTACGCGCGTCAGCTACCGCTACGAGGATGCGGCGGCTCCGGAAGAGTGAGCCTGACGCGCGACGAGCGAGAGCCAGTGATGGTTCGGGCGCGCGCTGGCGGCGGGGACCGGGCCATCGATGCGGACTTCGGCCAGCTCGCCGATCAGATTTTCGGCCCACCGATAGACGTTGTGCTCGCGCACGGCCGCGCGCATCCTTCTCATGCGCATGGAACGCTCCTCGCCGGGCATGGTCAGAGACTTGTCGATGGCGCCGGCCAATTCGTCCGTGTCATAGGGATTGACCACGAGAGCGTCCGCCAGCTCATAGCAGGCGCCGGTGAAGCGGCTCAAGATCAGCGCGCCGCGCTCATCGTGACGCGCCGCAACGTACTCCTTGGCGACCAGGTTCATTCCATCGTGGAGGGAAGTGACCAAACAGAAGTCGGCCGCCCGATAGTACGGCTGAATTTCCTGGTGGCTATGATGCCTCTTGACGAACACGATGGGCTTCCAGGCGCCGGTTCGAAAGCGGCGGTTGATTCGATTGGCTTCCTCCTCGACTTCCGTCATCAGGTCCTGATAGCGCCGGATGTGGGTGCGGCTGGGGGCGCCGATCTGAACGAAGGTTAGTTTCTCGCAATAGGACGGGTGTAGGTCCAAGAGGCGCTCGATGCCGCGAAAGCGCTCCGGAATGCCTTTGGTGTAGTCGACGCGATCGACGCCCAGGCCGAGGATGGTACCCTCGACGCCGAGCGCCTGCAATAACGCGGCGCCGGTGGGGGCATCGGGCGGCGCCCCGTTCTCGCCGTTGAAGGCGACGCTGATGGGAAAAGGTCTCACGGTGGTGAGCCGGTTGCGGCGGTTGACGGCGAAGCGCTCCCAATCGATGCGCGATTCCAGGGCGCGGTCGACGGTGGCCAGGAAGTTGTTGCAGTGCGCCTGAATGTGAAAGCCGATGAGATCGGCGCCGAGCATTCCATCGAGCAACTCGCGCTGCCAGGGGCAGATGCCGAATGCCTCCGGATTCGGCCAGGGGATGTGCCAGAAGATGGCAATGCGAGCGTCGGTGCGGCGTTCCTTGATCATTGCCGGCGCGAGCGCGAAGTGATAATCCTGCACCAGGACAAACGGTTCCGGCTGGCCCTCCATTTCATCGGCCAGGGCGTCGGCGAACTTCTGGTTCACGGACCGGTAGTGGTCCCAATCGCCGGTGCGGAAGATGGGACGCGTGTGGGCGATGTGGCAGAGGGGCCAGAGGCCCTCGTTGGCGAAACCGAAATAGAAACCCTCTTCCTCCTCGGGGCTCAGCCAAACCCGGCGCAGTCCATACTGCGGATGATCGGGCGGAACGCGCAGGCGGCCGTGCGCATCGGCGGTCTCGCGGTCGGCGTCGCCGGTGGCCTGGGCAACCCAGATGCCGTCGCAGGCGCGCAGTACGGGTTCGAGAGCGGTTACGAGGCCGCTGGGGGGGACCGAACAGACGATCTCGCTGCCGCGGTGAACGTGCTCATACGGCTCGCGGTTGGAGACCGCGAACAAGCGGCTTCCGTTCAACTTGGCTTGCATCGAAATGCGCAGGCGTTCGGCGGTCCACTGGGATAGGGATGCGTCGCGCAGGCGAGCCTCTTCCTCTGCCGCGGCGCGGGCAATGTGGAGACTGGATGCCAGGCGCGTGACTTCGCTGGCGAGGGGTTCGAACAACTCTCCCTGAGGGAGCTTTCCCTCAGCCGTCGCGCGGCCGGTGCGCATGTCGCGCAGCCAATCCGTCATGCGGCGGAGGGGCCGGCCGAAGCTCCAGCGGACAATCGATAATGTGATGCCGACGATCAGCAGCGTCTGCGCTACGCTAGAGGCGACGTGACGCCAGATGGGGGCGTGAAGGAAGCTGACGTCATGGAAGATCCCGATGGCTCCGACGGTGCGCGCACCGGCCTGGAGGGGCAGCGAGAAGAGATGCATGCGGTCGCCGTTCATGGTGAGGAACTCGCTGCGGCCCTGTCCCGACTTGAGGGAGGCGAGGACGGCGGATGGCGGCGGGTCTAAGCGCCCCAGGTGCGAGGTGATGGCGAGCGTCTGCCCGCTGAAATCGTAGATGGCCATGCCGGCGAACTGGCCGCGGTTCGGAAGGCGGTCCACCAGGGCTTGCAGTTCCGGAACGGAGCCGTCAATCAGCCTTTGTTCCACCGGGACCCGCTGGCTTTCCGCCAATACCATGGCCTGCCACTGGACCGAGTCCTTCATGGAACGCATTTCGGCCGCGGCCTGGTAGGCGGCGAAGACCAGCGACACAGCGGCCACTCCACCGAGCAGGGAAACCATCAAGCGGCGATTTAGTTCCATGCATCCCCCCGATCTACGGCGCCCGTGGTGTCCAAGAACTCACTCAACGGGCCAGAAGACGGTAGAGCAGGAGGTCCGCCCCACCAACAGAAGGCAAACGGGCCCCTGAGACGGGGGACCGGGTCCGCCCCACCGCTAGCCCCTCACTTCAACCTTATCCCTCAACGAGAATACCAGAGGCGTCTCGGCCGGCAGAGTTACGTTTTTCCGGCCGGTGACAAGCGCGGCAGTGGCGCCGGCCGCCACTCCGGCGCCCCCTCCAATGAGGGCTCCGGCGCCGCCGTGGGCGATGGCTCCAATGGCCGCGCCGACTCCGCCGCCGCCGCCGATCAGCGCCAGGTTGCGCTTCTTATGCGATCCGCTGACGCGTGTTTTCGGCCCCGTCTCGATGGGATACGTGGCGCCGTTCAGTTGGAAAGAGACGAGAGCCAACTCCATCACGGCCCTTCCCTTGAGACGTCCGGACCTTTTAGCCACGACTACGCGGCCGTCAAATGGCGTCCCGACAGGAACCACCACGCGTCCGTCCACCGCGATTGGAGAATCCAGAGTTGCCTGGAAGGCGTGGCCGGCGCGGTCGTATTTCGTGCCCAGAGTCCGATCCAGGCGGACACGGACGTCCGTGCCCGCAGGGATCAGAAATGTTTGGGGGGCAGCTTGGCCGGCGGCGGCCGGCGTTGCCTGAGGCGGTCCCGTTTGAGCTTGCGCGGCCTGTTGTTTTGGCGCCCGGCTGCAACCCGCCGCTCCCAGTAACGATAACGCCACAACCAACATCTTCTTAGACATAAAAGATCACCTCATTCACCGCGAAGCCATGGTGGTTCTTGGAGTTGCCAGATATCCGGTCACCTCGCCTTTGTTTACGGTGTTGATGACAAGCTCGTACGGCTGGCGCCGGCCGGCAACGTAGAATTGGATCGGCTCGTCGATGGTCCGGTCGCGCTTTTCCGTGGTCTTATCGTCGGCGCTTATGTCCAGGGTGAATTTGTTTTTCTTGGGATCGGTTTTCCGCAAAGTGAGCCGGATGTCGCCGACTTTCTGGGGAGCGCCCGTCTTCATGTCGAACTCGAAATAATTGCGCTCGCCCAGTTGGCGCAGCTCCGCCAGTTCCCTGGCGTTAGTTGCAATCAGGCCGCTCATCACTCCCATATCGCCGTTGACCCGCTTCAACTCGGTCCCCGTGCCTTCCAGTTCCGATCGCGCGGTAGCCACGTCGGCCTTGACATTGCTGACGTCGCCTTTGACGTTGTCCACATCGCCGCTCACTTGATCCAGCTTCGATGCGGCGGTTGCGGTGGTGTTCTTCAGATCATTGACGGCGCTCGCCACCTGCTGTTGCTCAGCCACCTGGTGCTGCTGCAGGGCGGAGGTCATTCTGGCACTGCTTTTGCGGTCTTCCGTGCGGGCCTGGTCCAATGCCGCGGCGGCTTCCTGGCGAGCTTCCGAGGATAACGATTCCATGCGCTGCTGAGCTTCCCGGCTGGCGGCGCCCACCTTTTGATCCACGGCCGCGATCTGCGCGGTTAGCGCGTCCCGAGAGTTGGCGGCGTCGGTCGAGAGATCGTGGGTCATAAAAATCAGGTATGCGTTGGCGGCCAGGGACAGGACAACGGCCGCATACCAGACCACGTGCATCCGCGAGGCCGGCCGCGGTTTCAGCGATTCCCGATCGAGGGAATCGTCTTCCGGAGAATCGTGCAACATAAATACCTCCTTTTGCTATTGGTTTGCGGTTTCGCCGGCAGGCGGAAGCGCCTGCACCACTTCGGCGCTCATCCTGGGACGATGCGCAGCCGATGCAATCCTCTTGAACAGATGGACTGGGTTCAGCCGTGCGATGCCGTGGCTGGATTGGAGCGCGGCAGGCGGATCGGGCGCCGTCGCGAGCGGTTCCGGCGCCGGGGCCGGGGCTGCGGCGTCCGCGGCTTCGGTTGGCCGCCGATGCGCCACGAATGGCGATGGCCGCGTCTCGGGCGCGGGCGCACTCTGCGCCGGGAGGGATTCCGCCGCGGGGGCCAGCCGCGCACGGACCACGAATCGCCGCGGCGCCGGCCCAATGTATTCGAACGGATAACAGGTGACTAAGGTCAACGATGGCTCGCGCGTATTGGCAAGAACGCCCGTGTCGCCGTCGCCGACCACGGCGGTCCACTCCACCACATATCGATAAGATCCGCCGGGGGTGGTCACCTGGATCCGGTCGTCTTTGCGAATGTCTCGCAGCGGCCGGAAGAAGGTATCGCGATGGCCGGCGATCACCAGGTTCCCCGGTTCGCCGGCGCCAGGGCTGCCCGGCAGGCGTCCGGCGCCCAGGACCAGGCTAGCCGCGTCGTCCCCGTTCAGCACAAGCACGGAAAGCCCCAGCCGAGGGATCTCAAGGCGGCCCAGTAAGCCTCCGTCCGGGCGGGCAGCGTGCACGCCTTGGTTGTTCGAAGCGCCGCCGGCCTGGATCAAACGGTTCAACCGGCGATTCTGGTAGGCCTGGTAGACTCGCCCCTCCAGCCAGGCTCCGGCCCAACAACTTAGCAGTAGAGCGCCGACCGCCAACAGGCTACGCTCGGCACGGAGAAGGTAACTGCGTGCGCGAACTGACATTCGGTCTGTCACACAGGGCCTCAGTTGGGCTTGTTTGCAGATAGCGGGCCAATCGCGCAGGGACGGAAACGCACATACCGGCGGAAGCTGCGTTCATGCAACGACTTCCCCGGAGGGACGCGGCGTCCTGCGAAGCGGTCCCGCCGCGGCGGCGTGCGCGCGTTTGCGCTTCGGTGTGAAGTAATTAGACGGCAACGCGCAGAATTTACGCGGTCGGCGCGGTCCGGACGCCCAACATGCGCCAGAATGCGAGGGGCGGCAAAATGGCAGGCTTCGTGCGGTGTCGAAGGAGTGCCGCCAACCATTTGTCAGCCCTTGCTCCCGGAGGGCCTAAATGAGATCCGCGAACGGGTGGTGGAAGCCACGAAACTCGCGCTGTTTCTGGATTTTGACGGTACCCTGACGCGCATTGTAGACGACCCGGCGGAGGCATATCTTGACGCGCCCACGCGTGAAGTGTTGGAAGCGCTGGCCGAGGGTGACGAAATCCTGGTGACGATTATCAGCGGCCGTTCGGCGCCCGATCTGCGGATGCGGGTGGGTCTCGATAAGGTGGTTTATGCGGGAAACCACGGCCTGGAAATCAGCGGCCCCGGCCTGGAGTTTACCGAGCCGCGGGCGGCCGCCAGCCGGGAATCGCTTGGCAGGCTTTCCGCGGCGCTGGTCCGGAAACTGGAAGGCATGGCGGGAGTTAGCGTGGAAAACAAGGGGCTGAGCGTGAGCATCCACTACCGCCTGGCTTCGCCGGAAACCGTGCGGGACGCGCTCCGCGTGGTGTCGGAACAGGTGGCTCGCGACTTTTCCGCGCTCCGGCTAACCAGCGGCAAGAGAGTGCTGAACATCCTGCCTGACACCGAATGGAACAAGGGGTCGGCGGTCCGGTGGATTACCCAGCGGGCGCCGGGCGGGCCGCGGCTGCCACTTTATCTTGGCGACGACCGCACCGATGAAGACGCCTTTCGCCACTTGCGGGACGGCATCACAATCCACGTAGGCGACCCGCCCGGGGAGACTTCCGCGCAATACTATGTGGCGGGTCCGGCCAAGGTGGCGGCCTTTCTGCGATGGCTGGAGTGGAACCGATGAGTGAAGCCGGGAAACAAGTCGAGCCGTTTGTCTTCCACACGGAAAATCAACTGGTGGTGCTCACGGGACGCAAGGCGCGCAATGCCGCCGAGATGCTCTCGCAACTGACGGAGGTTTCGGGATCGTCCATCTTTTACCACACGCACTATCTCTACCTCAGCCACCATTTTGAGAAACCGCCGTTCTATAACGACTTCGCCAAATGGGTGTCCGAAGCGCTCCAGGAAGAGCGCCTCGCCGAGCGGCTGGCGGCCATCGACATGCTTGCCATACCGTCCATCCGGCAGTTGCGCGAGGAAATCGTCGCGGTGTTTCGGCGGCATTTGGACGACGGCGGTGAAAGCCGGGAAGCGCCGCGCGGAGACGAGTTCCATTTTTGCGAATCGAAGAGTTTCATTATGCCGACCGGCCTGGTGGCCCAGGATCTACCGGAGTTTTTCTCGCAGATCGCAGAGGTCAGCACCTCCTGCATACACTTCCATTTCTTTGAGGCGCGGCTGCGCCTGGAACGCCCCACCAACGACTTTTCTCAGTGGTTAAACGACCGCGGCGAAGAGCGACTGGCCCGCCGGATCGACCGATTGAACGCTTACGCCATGACGCTTGACGAGTTGAAGGCGGAGATTGTCAAGCTGGGGCGCAGATACCGGAGGAGCGATGGCGGTAACGCTTGAGGACTATCGGGAGATTGTCGGCCCCGGCGTGATTGAAGAGCTGCACACGCTGGCGGATCGCGTGCGCGGCCGCGTCATACAGAACATCAACTCCACCTCGGTGGGCGGCGGCGTGGCCGAAATCCTGACGCGCCTGATTCCGCTGATGCGCGAGCTGGGCATCGATGCTCGATGGGACGTGATCAAAGGCGACCAGGCCTTTTTCAACGTCACGAAGGCTTTCCATAACGCCCTTCACGGAAAGCCCGAGGAGATCTCCGCCGAGATGTTCGACGTGTTTCGCGCCAACACGGAAATGAACCTTCGCGAAACCGAGATTACGGGAGACGTAGTCTTCATCCACGATCCTCAGCCCGCCGGGCTGATTCAGCGAAAGGCGGAAATCGGGCGGCGATGGGTGTGGCGCTGTCACATCGACGTTTCGGCCCCGCAGGCGAACGTGTGGAACTTCCTGCGGGAGCACGTGGAAAAATATGACGCGGCGATGTTCTCCATGCCCGATTTCGCGCAGCGGCTGTCCATTCCGCAGTTCCGCGTGTCCCCGTCGATCGATCCGTTGAGCGATAAGAACAAGCCGCTCGAGAAATCGGCCATCGAGAAGGTGCTTGAGAAGTACCAGATCGACCGGCGGCGCCCCCTGCTGACGCAGATCTCGCGCTTCGACCGGCTGAAGGACCCTCTGGGCGTCATCGCCGCGTACCAGTTGGTCAAGAAGCGGCACAGCCGTTGTCAGCTTGTGCTGGCGGGCGGCGGCGCGACGGACGACCCGGAAGGCGAGGCAGTGCTGCGCGAAGTCCGCGAAGCGGCCGGGGCGGATCCCGACATTCACGTGCTCCTGCTGCCGCCCTTCAGCGACCTGGAAATCAACGCGCTGGTGCGCGCATCCACCATCGTGCTGCAAAAGTCCATTAAGGAAGGCTTCGGGCTGACGGTCAGCGAAGCGTTGTGGAAGAAGAAACCGGTGATCGGCGGGGCCGTGGGCGGCATCAAGTTGCAGATTATCAACGGCGTGACCGGCTATCTGACGCACTCCCCCGAAGGCGCCGCCAACCGCATCTCCGAGTTGCTGCGCGACAGCAAGCTCCGCGAACGCATGGGTGAGAATGGGTATCAGCACGTCCGGCAGAATTTCCTGGTCACGGTGAATGTCAAGAACTACCTTCTGATCATGCTGGCCCTGGACCATGCGGGCGAGAGCATCGTGAACTTGAACTGAGATCGAACGCGCACGTTCGCGGTCTGCAATTCTGACATACCACCCGCAGCATTTGCACGTTTCGGAACTTGAATTCCGGCCGGCGGCTCGCCGGATGGTGGGCCTAACACCCAAGAATACAGCGGGTCCCGGACTTTGGAACATCTCGTGCGTACTGAGGAGACACGGGTAGGAACTTTCACCAATAAAGGAGAGGACAATGGCAGCGACTACAACAGCATTGGAGTCCAGCCGTCTTGAGGACGTCCTGGCGCATTTGCCGATCTCGACCACGACTCAGTTCCACAAGTGGCAGACGGTCTATGCTCCGGAAACACCCCCGACGAGCATGTATCTGGTAGTTTCGGGCAACGTGGCGATTTCGAGAGTCACCGAGGACGGCTCCGAGGTGATTGTGGAGATCGTGGGGCCTGACGACCTGTTTGGCGAGTCCGCCTTTCTGGGCGCTTCCTGCCGCGGGGAGCGCGCGACCGCCATCGAGGACGTCGAGCTGATGACTTGGCCCATTTCCGACCTGGAGGACCTGGTTACGAAGCGGCCGCGCCTGGCGGTGGCGCTTCTGCAGATGCTCGCGCAGCACAACGCCAATCTGACGCTGCGCATCGAGAGTTTTGCGATCGATGGCGTGGAGCGCCGGTTGGCCCGTTCCCTGCTGCGCTTCTCCGAGCGCCTGGGATCCCCGGAAGAAGACGGGTCTGTGCGGGTGGCGCCATTCACCCACTCACTGCTGTCGCGATATGTCGGCACCTCGCGTGAGGTGGTCACGCAGCACATGAACCGCCTGCGCCGGCAGGGCTACCTGAGCTATTCGAGGCAAGGCATTCGGTTGTACCAGAATGCTCTGAAGGCGTCGATGAGTTCGCCGCTGAGTTAGGGTGCAGCGGGCGCCCCGCCAGTGGGGCAGGTTGTTAACCTGCGGCCGATTGCCAAATCGGCCTTTTGTTCTTCCCGTGGGCCCCTGTCTCCGTCCCTAAGGTCAGACGCTTGAGCGCTTCACCGGGCCGGAGGGGAGTTCTCTGGGTGAGCGCGAGGCCGATTGACAATCGGCCGCAGGTTGACAACCTGCCCCACAAGGCATCGAAGCCCAGCCCGCGAAAGCGCCTGCCCCACTAGCCTAAAGCGCCTTAAGACCCTGGAGCAACTGCTGCATCTTCTGCTGCATCTGCGCGGCCGCGGCCTGTTGATCCGGCGTCAGGATGGCGTAGAACTTGGCCTGCGCGGCGGCCCGGATCGCAAGGACTTGGCCGTGCAGCGCGCCTTGCGCGGCGGCCAGGCTCTGGATCTGGGCGGCGTCGTTGCTCGCGATGGCTGCCGCAAGAGACTGGCGATTCTGCTGCAACTGTTCGCGGAGGGGTTCAGCCGCCGTCCTGGCTTGCTGGCGGATCGTCTTGGCTTGGGCTTTCTGGGCGTCCGTCAGATTGAGCTTCTTCAACATGCGCTGGCGCACGGCGGCGCGCAGATTGAGACTGGCCGGGGCCGCGGCGGTTTGCGCGAAGGCCATCCCCGCCGCCAGCGCTGCCACGGTTGCGATTGCGGTCAAGTGTAGTTTCATGCGGTTCTGGAATCCTGCCTCCTAACCATAAACCCAAGGCTGGCCGAAAGGTTGCGCGGCCCGCGGGGCAAGACGCGGAAACCAAAAATGCGGTAGTATCGTCACAAAGCCATGGCCAATCATACTGCAGCGAAGCTCACCTCCCGTTCTATTGCCTTGCTTCTGATCGGCGCTTTGCCCGGTCTAGCCCAGGTCGGGCAGCTCCGGCGCCCCGCGGCGGCCGCCGCCAACCGAAGCGTCAAGCCCTCGCCGGTGTTTGCCCCCAACCGTTACGCGGTGTTCCTTACGGATCAGCCGGTGGCGGCGCGCTATCTTAGCCGGGAGAGCATGCAGACGGCGGAGGCGGCCCGATACCGCGAAGATCTGGAGCGCACCCAGGCGGGCGTGAAGAGCGCGCTGGCGAGCCGAAACATCAGAGTGGTTGGCTCCGTGGCTACGGCGTTGAACGCCATTTTCGTGGTGGCGCCGCCCGAAAGCCTGGCGGCGATCCGGGCGATTCCTGGCGTGGCCGGGGTCATGCCCATGCGGACCGGGCGAAAGCATCTCAACGTGGCTACCCAGTTGATGAACGCGGCGCCGGGCGCAACCACTTCGGCCTACGCCCCGGCGTGGACGCAACTGGGCGGTTCGAACAGCGCCGGCGCGGGCATCAAGATCGCGATTATCGATACGGGCATCGACCAGACCCACCCGGCCTTTCAGGATTCCACGCTTTCCATGCCTGCCGGATTTCCCAAGTGCAATACCGACCCGACCTGGTCCTGCACCGCCTACACCACCAACAAGGTGATTGTGGCGCGCAGTTATGTGCGGCAGATCTCCGCGTATAGCGCCACGGACCCGGCCAACCCGTTGCCCAGCACCACAACGCCCACCCCAGCCACTTCGCAACCGGACGACTATTCGCCCCGCGACCGCGACGGCCACGGCACCGCTGTGGCCTCGGCCGCCGCGGCCATCTACCCAACCGCCGGCCTCACGGTTCCCATCAACGGCACGGCGCCGAAGGCGTATCTGGGAAGCTATAAGGTCTACGGCACCCCCGGCGTGAACGACTATACGCCGGAGGACGTTTTCATTCAGGCCCTCGACGACGCGGTAAACGATGGCATGGACATCGTGAATCTCTCTTCGGGCCTTCCGGCCACCACCGGCGCGAAGGATACCGGCGCGGCTTGCGGCAATGCCGCCGGCGTGCCCTGCGACCCGCTCGGCTACGCGTTCGAAACGGTTGCCGAAGCAGGGACCGTCGTCGTGGTGTCGGCGGGCAATGGCGGCGTCAACTACAACGCCTACAACTACTATCCGATCTTCAGCTCAATGGCCACGCCGGCCGTTGCGCCCTCGGTGATTTCGGTCGGGGCAACCATGAATGGCCATGCCTTCGGGCCGAGCGTCAGCGTGCCTGGAGCGGGGGCAAGCTTTCAGAATATTCCCTCGGTGCCGAGCGATTCCTACCCGGTCAACCTGGGCGGGTTGACGGCGCCGCTGGTAGACGTCGGCGTTCTGACCGCCGACCAGGATGATTACGCCTGCGCCGCGCTGCCGACGAACTCGCTGGCGAATTCTTTCGCGTTGGTACAGCGCGGACCGACAGCCAGCCCGTGCTCGTTCTCCGTCAAGGCCGCCAACGTGCAGGCTGCCGGCGCAATCGGCATGATTATGTTTCAGGCGCCGGATTCGCCGACGTTATGGAACACGCTGGCGGGCGATCCGTACAATTACATTGAAACCGTGGACCAGTTCACCGGGCCTGTGGTCGGCATTTCCAACGCCATCGGGGTGCAGTTACAGGAGTACATTTTCCATAACGCGATTGTGAGCTATGCCTCAAACGGGTCCGTGGACCCGTGGCCGCTGGTGACCATCGATCTGTCCGGCGCGCTCCGGTCGCCCGACCCTGGGGTGGCCGCGAACGAGCTGGCTACTTATTCCTCCTTCGGTCCGGCGATGGCATACTTCCCGGCGACAGGGTGCGCTACTTGCAGCGGCGCGCTGGTCAAGCCCGATCTTGTGGCTACCGGCGGCGGCGACTACAACCTGATTCCGGACCCGAACGATTTGCCTCTGCTGGGATTCCCGGGCCTTTACGTGGCGGCCGAGATTTTCGACCCCACAGGCGAGGTGTACAGCTCCACCCGGTACGCGGCGGTCAATGGCACCAGCTTCGCCTCACCGCTGACGGCGGGCTCGGCGGCGTTGGTCAAGCAGGCGCATCCGGGTTATACCGCCGCACAGATCAAGTCCGCCCTGGTGAACTGGAGTAACGCAACGGCCGTTCAATTCGACGATGGCGCGTTCGGCGTGAACGGGTTCACGGGCAACGCCCCTGTGGACGTGCGGCAGATTGGGGCGGGGCTGCTCGATGCGGGCGCGGCGGCGCAGGCCACCATCGCGGCGACGCCGACCGCCGTGTCCTTCGGGGCCGTGAAGACGGGGGGATCTTTGCCGGCGTCGCAGCAGATTACAATTACCAACCTGGGTACGAGCGCGGTGACGTTGAACGTAGCCGTGGCGCAGACAGCGTCGGCGGCGAGCGCCATTGTTGCGGCCACTCCTTCGACCCTGAGCCTCGGGGCGGCGGGGAGCGGCACGGCCAGCGCAACCGTCACCGTATCCGTTACGGGAACCGTGCCGGCGGTCGGCGTCTACTACGGAAGCGTCAACCTGACGGGTACGGTGCCCAGCGGCGGCTCCGTAACCGCGCCGGGGACTTCCGTTCACATTCCGTACCTGTTTGAGGTTGGTAACGGCATCCTGGTATCCGGAGACGCGCTAACGGGCAACATTATTCCGGTATACGGAACGTATTTCGACGGGATCGTCGGCACGGATAACGGCCCGATCGGTATCCAACTGATCGATGCCGGCGGCCTCCCCGTAACCGGCTTTCCGGTGACGTTTTCGACCGGCGGCGGCGTGACGCTGCGGAGCGTGTCCGGGGAGCCGGCCTGCTCGGGCTCGGCGCTATCGGTCAGTTGCAACACCGACAACTACGGCATCGCCTATACCGATGTCCTGCTGGGACCGACTCCGGTTGCGGCGCCGTCTCAGTGTACGCAGTCTGAACCCGGCTGCATCATCGCGGGACCGACCGGGCTTTCGAGCGCGGCCTTGGCAATCACCATGAATATCCGTGCGCAGCCCACCATCGCGAACACCAGCGTTGTGGATGCCGCCCAGGGCAAGAGCCCCATCGCTCCCGGCTCCTACGTGGCCATCTACGGATCTGGCCTGAGCGATTACACCGCCGCGGAGACTACCACGACGCTTCCGCTGTCGCTGGAGGGCGTAACCGTGAGCTTCGACGCGCCCTCGGCGAGCCTCAGCGTGCCCGGGGACCTGATCTATGTGAGTCCCAACCAGGTGAACGTGCAAGTGCCCTGGGAATTGCAGGGCGTGAACGGCCCGGTGCAGATGAAGGTGACGCTCTACGAAACGGAGTATGGCAACCTGGCCACGGTGACGGTGGCGGATACCGCGCCATCCTTTTTCGAGACGACGCCTGGCGCGGAGGTGGCCGCGCTGATTGCCGGCACCTATAACTACGTGACGCCCACCAGCGCGGTAGCCAGAGGGACGGCGGTGCAGCTTTACGCGAACGGGCTTGGCCCGGTCAACAACCAACCGGCGTCGGGCGGCATGGCGCCATCCAGCAAGACCGCAAACACCAAGGCCACGCCCACGGTGACCATTGGCGGACAGACCGCCACGGTTTCCTACTGCGGCCTGGCCCCCGGTTCCCAGGGGTTGTATGAGATCGACGTGACGGTGCCGCCGCCCAGCGTCCTTACCACCACCGGCGCCGAAGCCGTTTCGCTGAGCATCGCGGGGAAGACGGCGACCTCAACCATTACCGTCAAGTAGGCGGCGCCAATTGATATAATCGGGTTCACAAATATGGCGAACCCGAAATACGCGGAGACCGGCAAGCCCGCTCCGGTTGCGGAGTTGGTTGCGACGCTCAGCGACGGCGCGAAGGTCAAGCGGCGCATTCCCCGCATGCGCGCCTGCGGCGAGAAGGACGCCAAAGGCAAGCTATGCGCCGGCCATCTGAAGCGCTGGTATTTCTTCGGCGACGAAGTCAAGAGCAAGTTCGGGGCGGATGCGGAGATCTACCGCTGCGAGCACTGCCACACGCTCTACCTGCCCAACCCGGAGGAAGAACCCCGCACGGGAACGTTGAGCTATTAGATAATTAGCTACTTTCGCTTGAACTGGTCGCCTGGCAGCCAATCCGGCAGTTTGTCCTGGTTGGCAATTTCTTTCCCCAACAGGAAGCCGTACTCGGCGGCCTGCTGCAACGCGGTGAAATCCCAATCCTCCTGGTATTCGTCGGAGGGCTGATGGTAGTGCTTCGTGTTGTATTCTTCCCAGGCCTTCTCGCCCCATCCAGCGGGCTTGCCGGCAAATTCGGTGGCATGGCCAATGGAAAACGCCGGCACGCCGGCATGCGCGAACGAGAAGTGATCCGAGCGGAAGTAATGGCCCTGCTCCGGCTGGTCCTCGGGCGCGATCGCCAGGTTCAGGCGTTTGGCTATCTGCTGCGCCAATGGCCAGGCCGTGGTGCGCTCGGCTCCGGTCACCACCACGTTGAGCGCGCGGCCCCACGGGTATAAGGCATCGTAGTTCAAATCGATCGCGGTCTTGGCGAGCGGGTATAGCGGATGCGCGGCGTAGTATTCGGATCCTTTCAAGCCGCCCTCCTCGGCTGTCACCGAGAGGAACAGCGCCGTGCGTTTCGGCTTCTGCGGCTGGGCCGCCCAGGCGCGCGCCAGCTCCATCAGGATGGCGCATCCGGTTCCGTTGTCGATGGCGCCGTTGTAAATGGCGTCTCCATTGACGGGCGTGCCGATCCCCAGGTGGTCCCAATGCGCGCTGAAGACCACAACCTCGTCCTTGAGCTTGGGATCGCTGCCCGGCACAATGGCCGCCACGTTGCGCGTATCGAGCGTGCGGACCTTCGAGTGCAAACTACCCCGCACCACGATGCCGAGCGGGATGGGCCGGAAATCGCGCTTCTCCGAGGCTGCCAGCATTTCGTCCACCGTCTTGCCTGCCAGGCCCAGCAGGTTCTCGCCCGCGTCGCGCGTCATCCATCCGGAAAAGGACAGAGCGTTCTGCCCCGGCGCCAGCTTGACGAACGGGGCCTCCCGTCCCCAGGAATTCCGCACCACCTCCCAGGCGTAACCCGCGGTGGGCGTAGTGTGGATAATGATGGCGCCGAGGGCTCCGCGCCGCACGGCCTCCTCGTACTTATAGACCCACCGGCCGTAATACGTCAGCGCGCGCCCGTCGAAGAATTTGGGATCGGTGGATTCCGGCTCGTTGGTGAATAGCACCAGCACCTTGCCCTTGACGTCCACCCCTTTAAAATCGTCCCAGTTCCACTCCGGCGCGGCGATGCCGTGGCCCACAAAAATGGCTTCTCCCGCGAAGCGCGTGTCGGTCTCTTGCAACTGGCTGACGCCCACGAAGTCGTTCAACCAATGAAACTCGACGCTCTTACCGGAGGCCGAGGCGGAGAGTTGCGCATCGGGCTGGGTTTCGACGCCCACCAGGGGCACTTTCTGAAAATACGTTCCATCGTCGCCGGCGGGTTTGGCGCCGGCCAGCGCGAATTGCGCCGCGATGTACTCGGTCGCCAATTGGCCGCCGCGCACTCCGACGCCGCGTCCTTCGAGCAAATCGTTCGACAGGAACTTCGTGTCCGCGCGGATGTGCTCCGCCGATATGGCGCCATCCTGCGCCAACAGAGGCAGCGCGGAAAGCAACGGGATCAAGAAACGTTTCAGCGTAACGACATTCATGGGAACATTATCGCGCTTGTGGGGGCCTTCTTTGACGCGGAGACGCAGAGACGCTGAGAAGAGTTTAAGGGGTTCGGTATGAGAATTGGGCTTACGCTTTCTTACGGGCCCCAGGGCCCGCCTAAAATCTCTATTCTCCTCCGCGTCTCCGCGTCAAAGCACTTAATCGAACCCCAGCGTATCGGCGATGGCTTCCACATCGGCCTGGCGCACCTGCACGTCGTCCTTCATCCGGTCGGGCGGGCGCTCGTCGAAAGCCTGAAAGAGCGCCATCTTCGCCAAGGCGTAGCGTTCGGTGGAGGAAAGTTGGCGGCCGTGCCGCTCCTGCCATGCGTCCATCGCGGCGCCGCCAATCAGGACGCTCGCTGGCCGCCAGTTGGCGCGGTCCGCCGATATCGTGAAGACGAACTCGACGCCACTGGCCGGGGAACGGAGCGGCCGCTGCCCGTCGTAATAATACTGGTAAACATAGCCGGTCTGCGCGCAATAGGTCTTCATGCGGCGCGACGCAGGCGCCCCGGCCAACGCGGGTTTTTTCGAAAAAGGACTGCGAAACACAGTTTTCGATTGCTTACCGGGCACGCTGCCAAATAGGTACCACGGTAATATTGACAAGGATACCAGTCCGGGGCGAAACTGTAATTGGAATCGCGCAGGATTTGCGATTTCGAGCGGTTCGCAAGCCAGTCAAGACGCACTGGCGGGAGGTGCCTGATATAGAACCGGACAAGAATAAGGGCGGCCTCATCCGTGGCACTGAACGAGTGGTACGGGAACTCTGAGCAGTCGGAATAGCGCCAAATTATTTTGGCGCAGCGCGAAAAGCGCGAAATGATGACTCGCCAACAGCGGTTCCTACGTTCGCGCGCCGAAGGACGGCCGCCCTTTTTTATTTCCCCACCACCGATTTTCATCGTTCGTTCCCTCACATGTTGTAGACTGGAAAGTTAAGATGCCAGCGGCCGATCGCGTGGAAATTGTCAGCGCTCATAGTCCCGATTCCGACGACGCATTCATGTTCTATGGCCTTGCCACACGCAAGGTGCGCTCGGCTAAGGTCTCCTTCAAGCACGTGCTCGAGGACATCGAGACGCTCAACCGGAAGGCCATGGAAGGACGGTACGATTTGACGGCCATTTCGTACCACGCCTACCCGGCCGTGGCCGATAAGTACGTGCTCATGGCCAGCGGATCGAGCATCGGCGACGGGTACGGTCCCTTGGTCATCGCCCTCCGGCCCATGGAAGTCGACGAGTTAAAGGGCAAGCGCATCGCCGTCCCTGGTACGCTCACCACGGCATATCTGGCGGCCCGGCTCTTCCAGCCCGATTTCGAAGCCGTGGTCACGCCGTTCGACAAGATCACCGCCGCTGTCCGCGAACGCACCGTAGATGCCGGCATCATTATCCATGAAGCGCAACTTACGTTCGACCGAGAGGGATTTCACCGTATCGCCGATCTGGGCCGCTGGTTCAAGACCAGCTACGGGCTGCCGCTTCCGCTAGGGGCCAACGCGCTGCTGCGGACGCTTGATCCCGAGATTAAGAGCGAATGCTGCCGCCTGATGCGCGATAGCATTCAATACGCTCTCGACAACCGCGACGAAGCGCTTGAATACGCCCTGCAATTCGCGCGCGACATGGAACCCGCGCTGGCCGAAAAGTTCGTGGGTATGTACGTCAACCACCACACGCTGGACGCCGGCGACGTGGTGCCGAAAGCCGCACAGAAGCTCTTCGACCTGGGCTTCGAAGCTGGCCTGATTCCGAATCGCGTGGAAGTGGAGTTTGTGCGGTAGCGCCTTGAGCAGCGGCTCTCATTGCGAACCGAGCCGCGAACGTAAGAGAGCGGTTGCAATCAGCGGTTGCAATTGGAGTTTGTGCGGAAGCGCCTGCTACGTCGGCCGCTGGAGCGCAATCACCTCACCCAGCTTCACTCCGGAATGGATTGCCACCCTGGTGGCGCTGGCCAGACCCGTTTCGACCTGCCTGCGAACCCATCCCCGCGGTTTCGCCGGGTCCTGGACGAACACAAGCTGCTTCCCGTTTTCCTCGAATACCGCTTCCCTCGGCACGAACAACGTGTCCCGCTCGGATTTCAAGAGGATGTCGGCGCTCGCCGACAGGTCCGGGATCACTCGCGGGTCGGTCTTTCCGAGCTTGAGCTGCAAAGGAATCTTGCTCACGTAGCTGGCGCGAAACGTGCTGTCCTCAGCCATGGCGCCGATGTTCGAGAGCGTGGCCGGGAGCGCGATGTCTTCGTAAGCGTCCAAATGGACAACGGCCTGCATACCCATTCGAAGCGACTGGGCATCGACCTGATTCAGATCCGCATTGACCACCATCGACTTGGGGTTTTCGATGTACATGATGGGCTGCCCCGGCCGGACCTGATCGCCGACGCGCACCGTACCGAATTCGCCATTGCGCACCAGCGTGGCCATCACCACGAAGCCATCTATCGGCGCCGTGACGGTCATTCGCTTGATGTTCGATTCCGCGCGCTGCAGCTCGAGCTGGGCTTGATTGCGGTTGAGTTCGATGCCGATGGTCTTCGCGCGCTGCTCCTGGTCGAGCAGGTCATCTTCATAAAGGAGCTGCTCGTACTGGGCCTTGCCTTGTTCCACGGCCACGTCGTTCAGTTCCGCGTTGATCGCGGCGACCACCTCATTGGTCTTCTGGTTGAGCACGGCCGTATCCCAGGCCGCCTTTCCGGCGCGGACCTGCTGCAGGTGGGACTCCTTTTGCATGCCCATGTTGGCCATCTGGTTCTTGATGCTCGCGTCCAAATTGATGAGCGAATCCTTATAATCGTCGAGGCGCTGTTGTTGCAACTCCGTGTCGAACTGCACGACCACGTCGCCGGCCTTCACGTGGGTCCCGGCCTCCGCCAGTTTCGTCAGAATCAGCGAGAAATCGTTCTGTTGGGCCGCACCGGATCCTTGCGGACCGCCGGCGCCGCCGCCCACGGCCATGGCTTGCCTGGTGTTGAGCATGTTCGCCGTTCCGCCGCGGTTGACGTCCGTGCGGCTACCCTTAATGCGGGGTCCGAGGATCGCAACCTGATCCTTAGCTGCGAGGGTCCCGTTGACCCGCAGCGTATCCAGGACGTCGCCGCGCATGACCGCCGCGGTCCGGACCATCACGGCCGGTCCGTTTGGACCATTCGCATTCAGCCGCAGGTAGTACGCCAAACCCGCGAGAACCGCGGCGCTCAGGACGATCCACCACCAATGCCGGCCGCCCTTCCTGTGCGCCGGAGGAACCAGCGCGGGACCCTTGCCTGGCCCCGGAACCGGTGTTTCGCCGGGCTTCCGGAACGGCAAGGCGTTTGAGAACAGAGCCATCCGTCTTCCCCTCCTTGCTATTTCTTAGGACGGCGGATTGGATGGCCCTGCCGTTACTCCTCTGAATAGAGGAGAATCCGGCGATAAGCGGAGGATCGAACCGGCTGAATGCCCGACTAACCGCTCTCAACTGGAACCGCTCCCAACTCGAACCGAGCCGCGAACGTAAGAGAGCGGTTGCAATCAGCGGTTGCAATTGGAGTTTCGTGCGGCAGCGCCTGCTACGTCGGCCGCTGAAGCGCGATCACCTCACCCAGCGTCACTCCGGAATGGATGGCCACCCTGGTTGGGCTGGTCAGTCCGGTTTCGACCTGCTTGCGAACCCATCCGTCCGGTTGTTCCGGGTCCTGGACGAACACGAACTGCTTTCCGTTTTCCTCGAATACCGCTTCTCTCGGCACGAACAACGTATCCGACTCGGACCCCAGCAGGATGTCGGCGCTCGCCGACAGGTCGGGGATCACTCGCGGGTCGGTCTGTTCGAGCTTGAGCTGCAGTGGAATCTCGCTCACGTAGCTGGCGCGGAACGTGCTGTTCTGAGCCAGGGCGCCGATGCTGGCGAGCGTGGCCGGCAGTGCGACGTCTTGGTAAGCGTCCAAGTGCACTACCGCATGCATGCCCATTCGAAGCATCTGGGCGTTAACCTGATTCAGATCCGCATTGACCACCATCGACTTTGGGTTTTCGATGTACATGATGGGTTGCCCGGGCCGGACTTGATCGCCGATGCGGACCGTACCGAACTCGCCATTGCGCACCAGTGTGGCCATCACCACGAAACCATCCATCGGCGCGGTCATCGTCATCCGCTTGACGTTCGATTCCGCGCGCTGCAACTCAAGCTGGGATTGGTCGCGGTTGAGCTGGATGCCGATGGTCCTGGCGCGTTGCTGCTGGTCCAACAGATCGTCTTCGTAAAGGAGTTGCTCGTACTGCGCTTTGTCCTGTTCCACGGCGACGTCGTATAGCTGCGCGTTGATCGAGGACACCACCGAATTGGTCTGCTGGTTGAGCATGTCCGTGTCCCACTGCGCCTTGCCCGCGCGGACCTGCTGCAGGTGGCTCTCCTTTTGCATGCCCATGTTGGCCATCTGGTTCTTGATATTGGCGTCCAGATTGATGAGCGAATCCTTGTAATCGTCCAGGCGCTGTTGCTGCAACTCCGTGTCGAACTGCACAACCACGTCGCCTGCCTTCACGTGAGTTCCGGGAGTTGCCAGTTTCGTCAAAACCAGTGAAAAGTCGGTCTGCTGGGCCGCGCCGAAACCCTGTTGCTGGCCGGCGCCGCCGCCTACGGCCATGGCTTGCCTGGTGTTCAGCATATTCGCCGTTCCGCCGCGGTTGACGTCCGTGCGGCTGCCCTGAATGCGGGGGCCCAGAATCGCAATCTGGTCCTTCGCCGCAAGGGTCCCGTTAACTCGAATCGTATTCACAACGTCACCGCGCCCCACCGTCGCGGTCCGGATCATCACGGCGGTTCCGGATGGGCCATTCGTATGCAGCCGCAGGTAGTACGCCAATCCTGCCAGAACCGCGGCGCTTAAAAGGACCAGCCACCAACGCCGGCGGCGCTCCTCGTGCACTGCCGGGGGAACTAGCGCTGGTCCCTTACCTGGCTCTGGAGTGGGTTCCGGCTGCTTGCGGAACGGCAAAACACTAGTGAACAGACCCATGGGATTCCTCTCCTGTTGGTGTACCGGCGAACTGGAGAGGCTATGCGGTTACCGGGTAGGGGGTGGCTCGTGTGGGCTATTCCAGCAGGGAACTGTGATATTTCTAACGTTGGACGCCGGGGCGGGTGCGCAAATTAACGCATGTAGAAAAGGCTCAGGCGCGGCAGCCCGCTCTCTTCCATCAGGCTGCGTTCCAGGTATTGCTTTTCGAGCATGGCGAGCTGCTCGGCGGTCATCTTGCCGCGGTAGGGGCGCAACTGGCGGTCTAGCGCGCGGCGCGATTCGAGCATTCCCTCTTCGGTCTGCCGCGTGCGCGCCAAGGCGATCGTCTTCTCTTCAAGCACCGTCAGGCGCCGCTCCAGCTCTTCCAGATCCGCGTAATGCCGTTCGACCTCGGCCGCCAGCCGTTCGAGCGCGGCGACCGTCTCTTCGTATCCTTCGGGAAGCGCCGCAGCGTTGCGCCGCAGATAGTCGCGCAGTTCGTCCGGAGTAAATGGAGGCGCCGTCTCCCGATGCGCCGCGGGCCGCGCCGTACCGGCCATGATCTGCGCCTCCGTGAGCACGGCCTGCGCGCAGAAGGCCAGCGAGTTCACCATCTGCGTCTTGACCTTGCGCCCGCGCCATTTCTCGAAGGCCGAATCGATGCCGCGCAGCGCGGCTTCAAGCGGCACGGCGGCGTTCTTCCAAGTCTCGATCAGCGCCCAATCGAGCGGCGATAGCAGAAACAGCCCCGTGCCGCGAGCGCGCTGAAAATGGTCTTCGATTTCGGTGAAGTAGTTGAAGTAGTTTGCGGTCCAGTCTTCGTTCACCGCGGCGCCTTCTCGCCCCGATTGCGTTCCCAAATCATCTGCAGGCCTTCGAGCGTCAGGTGCTCGTCCACTTTCTTGAGGTAGCGCGATCCCGCGGCGATCAGGTGCGCCTGGCCTCCCGTGGCGATTACGCGGGTCTCCGGGCCCATTTTCGCGACAATGCGTTCGAGGATGCCGTCTATCGCGCCAATCGCGCCGAAGTACAGGCCCGACTGCATGCTGGCCACCGTATTGGTTCCCACCACGTCCTTCGGCGGGCGGAACTCCACCAGCGGCAGGCGTGCGGTCTTGTGAAACAGCGCATCGATGCCCATGCCAATGCCCACCGCGATGGACCCGCCCAGATATTCGCCGTCCTTTGAGATGACGTCGAAGTTGATGGTGGTGCCGAAATCCACGATTACCGCGGGTCCGCCGTATTTCCTGAACCCGGCGATGGCGTTGACCAGGCGGTCGGCGCCCACTTCGTTGGGATTGTCGTAGCGGATGGTCAGGCCGATATCGGTGGCGGGTCCCACGAACAGAGCCTCGGTATGAAAATAGCGCTCGGCCATGAACGCCAGCGTGCTGTCGATGGGCGGCACCACGCTCGAGATGATCATGCCGTCCACGCTTTCGATGTTCAGGCCCGCCGGCGCGAACAGGTTTTGGAGCAGAATTCCCCATTCGTCCGCGGTCTGCTCGTGGACCGTGCGCAGCCGCCACTGGCACACCAGCCGTCGGCCCTCGAAAGCGCCAATCGTGATATTGCTGTTGCCTGCGTCAAGAGCCAGCAGCACGTACGCCTCCCGCAAGAACCAGGGTATCGGTTCCGTCGTCCTTGCGCACAATCAGAAAGCCTGAAGGGTCGAGTCCGGCCGTGGTTCCCTCGATCGCGCCATTGGGCTGTTCCACCCTAACGCGCCGCCCGGATGCGTAGCTGGAGCACTGCGCGAACAGGCGCAAAACCTCATCCTTGTCCAGCGCCGCGAAGCTGTCAACCGCCCTCAGCAGAGCCAGTACGATCAAGGTGGGGCAGGCGCTTCCGCCTGCCTTCTTGCTTAGTTCGATTCTCAACGACGTCGCCACTTCCCGCAATTCACCCGGAAACTCCGCATGACCCACGTTGATCCCAATGCCGCAGATGCCCATGCCGTCCGCCCCATGCACCAGAACGCCGGCCACCTTCTTCCCGCCGATGAGCAGGTCGTTGGGCCAGCGGATGTCGCACATCAGCCCGGTCGCTTCAAGAATCGCGCTTTGCGCCGCCAGGCCCAGCGCCAGCGTCAGAACCGGCATGGGCCGCAGCACGATGGAGCAGTAGATTCCGGCGCCCGCTTCCGAGTGCCACGTATGCCCCATGCGTCCCAGGCCTGCGGTCTGTTCCTCCGCCAGGACTACGCTGCCGGCCTCCAGCCCAGACGCGGCGCGCATCGTGGAATCGACGCTGGCATAGTAGTCGATACGCCGGCCCGGAAAGGCCGCCCGAATGCGCTCGATATCCATCCCCGTCACGCCAACTCCAGCCGGAAGCTAAGGTCCACGGACCGCGCGGAGTGGGTCATGGCGCCCGAGGAGACGAAGTCCGCGCCGGCTTCCGCATAGGCGCGCACGTTGTCAACGGTGACGCCCCCGGAAAGCTCCACCGTAGCGCGCCCGGCGATCTCCCGGACCCACTCACCCGCTTCTTCGGGCGTGAGGTTATCGAGCAGCAGGCGTTCGGCGTTCGCCGCCAGGGCTTCGCGCAGTTCCTCACGCGTGCGCACTTCGATCTGAATGGGGAAACCGCTCGCCGCGCGCGTGCGCTCGATGGCGTTGCGCACCCCTCCGGCCGCCGCGATGTGATTGTTCTTGATCAGGACGGCGTCATAGAGCCCCAGCCGGTGATTGGTAACGCCGCCCGCCTCCGTCGCCAGTTTCTCCAGCAGGCGCAGCCCCGGCGTGGTCTTGCGCGTATCGAGCACACGACAGTTGGTCCCCGCCACGCGGTCGGCAAAAACGCGCGCCGCGGTGGCCACGCCGCTCAGGCGCTGCATAAAATTGAGCGCCACGCGTTCGCATTCGAGCAGCGTGTGTGCGCGCCCGTAAACCTGCGCGATTACCTCGCCGTCCTCGCAACGGTCGCCGTCCTGTTTGAGGAACACCAGGTCGTAGACCCCGCCGCGCATCCGGTAGATAAGCGGCAGCAGCGGCGTGCCCGCCAATACCAGCGGTTCGCGCGCCAGAAAACGGCCCCTCGCCGTGCGTGTTTCCGGCACACAGGCTTTGGTGGTCACGTCGCCGGGTCCGATGTCTTCTTCCAGGGCGCGGCGCAACGTTTCCAGGATGGACGGCGCCGCCCAATCGTTGCGGTTCATGACGGTTCGCCCAGCGCTCCCTCGACCCTGCGCAATTGGTCTTCGTAACCGGCAAGCTTATTGCGGATGCTCACCACCACCTGCGGCGGCGCCTTGCCCAAAAATGCTTCATCGCTCAACTGGCGCGTCGAACTGGCGATGTTTTTCGCAAGCTGTTCGCGCTCTTTTTCCAGGCGCTTTCGTTGCGCATCCTGTTGGCCCTGTGGCACCTCCAAAATCAGGTCGAACCCTCCCACGGACAGAATCGCTTGCGCCTGTGGAGCTTCCTCGTCTTTGAATTGCAGGTTGACGTTCGCCAGTTTCTGGACGGCCCCGGCGCGGCGCTGCGCGATTCCGAGCGCTGGGCCGCGGGAATATAAGACGCCTTCCAAGCGCTGTTTGGGGTCGAGCTTGCTCTGCGCCCGCAGCGTGCGCGCCATCGTTACGACTTCCTGAATTGTGCCAATCTCGCGTTCCGCCTGGGCATCTTCCAGCTCCGCGCGATAGAGTGGATACGATGCCAGCGCGATGGAGACCGGCCGGTTGGGCTGGCCCTTGGCGAAGCGCTGCCATAATTCCTCCGTGAGGAACGGCATGGCCGGGTGCAGCAGGCGCAGCGCGGTTTCAAAGGCTGCCAGCATGTTTCGCCAGCCGGCGTCCAGGCCGGAATTCTCGCGGAAGCTCAGCTTCTTCAGCTCCACGTACCAGTCGCAGAACTCGTGCCAGAAGAAGTGCCAAAGCGCCTGCGCGGCTTCGTGATAACGATATTGCCCGATGGCGCGGTTCGCCTGATCCGCGGCCGCGTTCAAGCGGCTGAAAATCCACCGGTCCTCCATGGGCGCTTCAGCTTCGCCAGGGTTCGCCTCGGGGCGGAACTGCTCCAGGCTCTCTGGAACCCAAGGCTCCACGCCCGAGCGCTCCATATTGAGGAACAGGAAGCGCGCCGCGTTCCAGATCTTGTTGGCGAAGTCGCGCGAGCTGGCCATGCGCTCTTCAGTGAGCACAATGTCGGTACCGGGCGCGGCTCCCTGCAGCAGGGCCATGCGCACGGCGTCGGTGCCGTATTTCTCCGTGACCACCAACGGATCGATGGTGTTGCCGCGCGTCTTCGACATCTTCTGCCGCTCGGCGTCGCGCACCAGGCCGTGTATGTACACCTGCCGGAAGGGCACATCGCCCATGAATTCCAGGCCCATCATGGCCATGCGCGCCACCCAGAAAAATAGAATGTCGAAGCCGGTGATCAGCAGCGACGTGGGGTAGAACGTGGCCAGGTCTTCGGTCCTGTCGGGCCAGCCCAGCGTGGAGAACGGCCACAGCGCGGAGCTGAACCACGTGTCGAGCACGTCGGTATCCTGTTCCAGGCGCGCCGAGCCGCAGAACGGGCACACGGCCGGCGCTTCGCGCGCCACCACCACCTCACCGCAGTCCCCGCAATGCCACGCCGGGATGCGATGTCCCCACCACAACTGGCGTGAGATGCACCAGTCGCGGATATTGTTCATCCACTCGAAGTAGGTCTTCGACCAGTTCGCCGGGATGAACTCGATGCGGCCGGATTCCACCGCTTCGATGGCCTTTTCCGCCAGCGGCTTGATGCTGACGAACCATTGCGTGGAGACCAGCGGCTCGACAGGGGTCTTGCAGCGCTGGCAGGTTCCCAGGTTGAGAGCGTAGTCTTCGGTCTTCGCGAGCAGTCCGCGCGCTTCCAGTTCGGCCACCACGCGGCGGCGCGCTTCGAAGCGGTCCAGGCCCGCGTAAGGCCCGGCCTGGGCTGTCATCGCGCCGTTTTCGTCGATTACTTTAATGCGCGGCAGGTTGTGGCGGCGTCCCGCTTCGAAATCGTTCAGGTCGTGCGCCGGCGTCACCTTCACCACGCCGGTGCCGAAAGCGGGATCGGCCAGATCGTCCAGGATGATGGGAATCTCGCGGTCCATCAGCGGAAGCTGTACGGTGCGGCCGTGCAGATCCAGGTAGCGCTGGTCCTTAGCGTTGATCGCGATGGCCGTATCGCCGAGCATGGTCTCCGGGCGCGTGGTGGCCACCACCACGAAGGCGCCGTGCAGTCCGTTGACCGGGTAGCGGATGTGCCACAAGTGGCCCGGGACGGCGGCGTGCGCGACCTCCAGATCGGAGAGCGCGGTGTGGCAGTGGGGGCACCAGTTCACCATGTACTCGCCGCGGTAGATCAGCTTCTTTTCGTAGAGGCGCACGAAAACTTCGCGGACCGCGCGGGAAAGGCCGGCATCCAGGGTAAAGCGCTCGCGGCTCCAGTCGCAGCTTGCGCCCAGGCGCACCATTTGGCGCTTGATGTTATCGCCCGATTCGGCCTTCCACTGCCAGACGCGCTCTTCGAACTTCTCGCGTCCCAGGCTGCGATAATCGATGCCCTCTTCGGCGAGCTTGCGCGCCACCACCATTTGCGTGGCGATGCCGGCGTGATCCGTGCCCGGCAGCCAGAGCGTGTTCTCGCCCAACATGCGATGCCAGCGGATGGTGACATCGATTTCGGCGTGTTCGAGCATGTGCCCGATGTGCAGCGACCCGGTCACGTTGGGCGGCGGAATGACCAGCGAAAACACCGGCGCCGCGCCCTTCGCGGAAGCGCGAAACACTCCCGAATCGATCCACCACTGCGCCCAGTGCGGCTCAAACCGCTGCGGCTCGTACACTTTCTCAATTTGCATGGGGAAATACCAATATATCAGGGGAGGGAAGAGAGGCTACGAAAGCCGCCGGGCCGCGAACGTCAGAGAGCGGTTGCCTACCGCGAGTGTCGCCAGTTCTTTCCCGGTCCCACGTAAACGTTTCAAGGTCGCGGAGCGCGCCGGGGTAAACGTCAGGCGGTAGGCGCGCTAAGAACCCAGCCGCTTCTTGGCTTTTGCAAGAGAGATTGTTCCCTTGGTTCGCGCCTCCGCCAGCGCGGCGCGAGCGGCTTGGATGTCCAGACGGTCCATCTCTTCGCGGGCCAAGCGCTCCAGAAGCTGTAGGTCTTCGATGGGGATCACGGCGGCCAGTTCCTTACCGCGCCTGGAAACGATGGTGCGTTCCTTGGCGTACGCGGCCCGGTTCAGCATTTCCGGAAACAACTGTCGTGCTCGCGAGTCGTTGAGACGTGTCATGCCCTAAGTACCATTTGTACAAACGGTACCACGCCGTCCAGCGCTATCAATTCGCGGAGGGCTTCTCCGCCTGATCGACGAAGATGACCTCCACCGGGGCCTTGGTCGCCGAGAGTTTCAACCCGAGTTGAGTTTCGAGCGCTGTGAAAATGGACGGTCCTGAATCGGCCTGGGGCGCCGGGACAGGCTGGCCATTGATCGGTATCGGCCCGTCAAGAACGAATTCCAGGCGGATGTCGTACTGCCCGGTCAGCCCGGTCTTGTCGATGACCGGACGGCCCAAAACGGGGGACAGCATCCGGCCAATAAACTCGGCCATCGTGATCCCGTACCAATCGGAGATAGAGGTCACTCCGTCGCTCTTCTCCGTTCGTCCCAGTCCACAGGTCATCGGCCGCGGCTCACCCGGTTTGACGGCGGGCGCCGACAACATGTGCGCCAGGTCCATCGGAACGCAGCTTCCCTCTTTGGTCCGCTGCAACTTGGAATTGTCCTTCAACACCGTCAGGGCGTAGACAGCGCCCTCCTGAGATCCCACATGAACCTTTACCTGAAACCTGTCTTCGAGAAGCGACTGCAGCATCGGAGCCATTTGAGGGGCGGACGCCCCGCCTTCGGCCTTCGCCGAAATATCGTACCGGTCGGAATCCAACCAATGCGGTCCGCCCACCACCTCCATCCGTTGCGAATTGAGATTCCCGCCGGAAAATGCGCCGTACGCCATTGAAATCAGGCTCCGCAGCGTAACGCAGTGCATGTCGAACCTGCCAGGCGTCAGGCTGCCGGGACCGGGTCCGCCCAGGCTGTTGCAGGTGGTATTGAGTTTGACGGAAGCCACGTCAAACGCGGGGCGTGGCGGCGCGGTTTGCGCGTGACTGGCAAGAACGACGCAAATGGCTAAGCCCGCGCAAAAGGTCCAACGTGCCATAGTCCTCAATTCGCGAAAGGTTTCTCCGCCTGATCAACGATGATGACGTCCAATGGGGCCTTTGTCGCCGAAAGTTTCAACCCGAGTTGCGCCTCTAGCGCCGTGAAGATGGACGGCCCCGCGTCGTCCGGCGCTGGCATGGCGGGGATGGGCTGGCCATTGAGTAGAATCGGCCCAAGCCTTGAGCGGTCGGGGACAAACTCCAGGTGGATGTCGTACCGCCCCGCAAGCTCGGTTTTGTCGATGACGGGACGATCCACTTCGCCCGAAAGCATCCGGCCGGCGACCTCAGCCATGGTCACACCATACCAATCCCAGGCCATGCTGCCTCCGGCCCCCATGCTCCCGCGGCCGCCGCCGCAGTATTTCGGCCTCGGCTCACCCGGTTTGACGGCTGGCCCCGGCATGTTAGTCAGGTCCATCGGAACACAACTTCCATCTTTCGACGGCTGCAACCTGGGATTGTTTTTTATCACGGTCAGGGCGTAAACAGGACGCTCCTGGGATCCCAGATGGACCTTCACTTGAAACCTGTCTTCAAGAAGCGATTGCATCATTGGACCCATCATCTGAGCGGCGGACGCGCCGCCCTCGGCCTTAGCGGAAATATCGTAATGGTCGGCGCCGATCCACTGCGGTCCACCCACTACGTCAAGGAGGTGCGAGTTCAGATTCCCGCCCACAAATCCACCGTACGCCATCCCTATCAGACTCCGAAGCGTAACGCAGTGTAGATCCAACCTGCCAGGCGATGCGCCGCCCGGTCCACGCCCGTCTGCGATGTTGCAGGTGGTATTGGGCTTGACCGAAGCCACTTCAAACGCAGGGCGCGGCGGCGTGGTTTGCGCTTGACCACGCGAAACAAGAAGAAGGGCGGCCAAAGCAATCCAACGCGCCATGGTCAATCAGTATACCGCCTCTCAATCTCCCTTAGAAATTCGTCCTCGCGCTCGATCTTCATGGCCGCCTGGAGCCAATAGATGGTCAGCGGCGCGGCTAAGTCGTCGCTCGACTCGCACAGGTTGATGGCGTCCTTTTCGGTGGTCGCAATGGCCGTGGCGCCGAGCGCGGCGAACTGGTGCGCCACGCAGCGCAATTCCTGCGGGCGATAGCGGTGGTGGTCTTCGAACTGCACCCAGTCCACCGGCGCCACGCCCATTTGTTCCAGCGTGAGGCGGAAGGATTGGGGGTTGCCCAACCCGCAGATTGCGCCGGCCCGCTCGAAAGGCTGCCCTTCGGGGCTGTATCGCACGCCGCTCCGGTGGTCCACCCAGGCTATCGGCTGCACGCCGGCGCGGAAGATGGGCGCGCCCGGATTCCATTGGCGCACCACGCGCTCCACGGCGTCCGCCATTCCCGAGAACTCGCTGCGCGTGATGAGGACAACGCTGGCGCGCGACAGCCCCTCGATCGGTTCGCGAAGCCGCCCCAGCGGGAATACGCCGCCGCGTCCGAAGGGTTCGAGCGCATCGATCAGGACCAGGTCCACATCGCGGGCGAGGCGCGCGTGCTGGAAGCCATCGTCCAGGAGAAGCGTGTCCACGCCGAACTCGCCGAGCAGCAATTGGCCGGTCTGAAAGCGGTCGCTGCCCACACCCACCGGCGCCAGGCCGGAACGGATGAAGATCTGCGGTTCGTCCCCGGAGTGCGCGGCGGTAACCGATGCTCCGGCGGCCAGCGCCAGTTGCTTGCGCGGAGAGCCGCGGCCGTAACCGCGCGTCAGAATCCCCGGCTTGCGCCCGCGCTCCCTCAGCAACTCCGCCAGGCGCAGCACGCAAGGCGTCTTGCCGGTCCCTCCCATGGAGAGATTGCCCACCGAAATCACCGGGACATCGAGCCGTCTGGCTCGCCGCAGATCCCGCGCCCGCCTGCGCCGGCCACCCCACGTCCACAGCCGCGAGAGCGCCCAGGCCACGGCGAACCACGGCTGCGAGGGCTGGTAGCGCGGCACGCCCCGCGCTTGCAGCTCGCGAACTTCGGCCACCGCGCGGGCGCCTGCTCCGCGGCGCGCTTCGGCGCAAACCAGCGCGCGCTGCCCGATCTGGCCGGGACAGTTCAGCAAGCGGTCGAGCGCGCCGGCAAGCTCCGCAGTCTGGCCGATCTCGACGTACGCATCCGCCGCGCGAAAATCGTCCGCGATGGCCTGGAAATTCTCCATGTGCGGCCCGGCGATCACCGGCTTGCCGAAGAGCGCGGCTTCCAGGATATTGTGGCCGCCGCGCCGCGCCAGCGTCCCTCCCATGAACACGACATCGGCAAGGCCGAACAACGCGCTCAGTTCCCCGATGGTATCGAGCAGGAGGACGCGGGCTTGTAAACCCTCTTCCAGCTTTGACCGCCTCACGAACGGAACCCCCGCCGCATCCAGTTTTCGGGCCGCCACGTCGAACCGCTCCGGCTTTCGCGGCGCGAGGATGAGCGCCAGATCCGGATGGCGGCGGGCGGTCTCGCGAAAGGCATCGAGCACGGCATCGTCTTCGTCCACGTCGCCCGGTTCGGCGGGCGGCATGGTGCTGGCCGCGATCCACACTTGGGCCGGCCGCAGTTGGGCGATCCAGGCCAGTACAGGGGACTTCGGATCGGCCGCGCGGGCGGCGAAATCGTACTTCAGGTTGCCGCCCGTCCGCACACGGTCCGGGGGCGCCCCAATCGCCAGGAAACGGTCGCGCATGGCGTCGCTCTGGGCCAGCACGGAATCCACGCCGGCGAGAGCCGCCTGGAAGAACCAGCGGAAACGCAGGTAGCGCGGCAGGGCGCGGTCGGAAATGCGCGCATTCACGATGGTCAGGCCGGCGCCGGTGCGCTTCACCTCGTGAATCAGGTTCGGCCAGATCTCGGTTTCGGCGATCACTACCACCGAAGGGCGCAGCGTTCGCAAGACCCGCCGCACGGCGAAGGCGTAATCGACGGGCGCGTAGAAGACGCCATGCGCCAGGCCGGCCAGTTTGTCGCCAGCCATGGCGCGACCGGCCAGCGTGGAGGTGGAAACGAATACCGCGGTTCGCGGGAATGCGGCGCGCAGCCCGCGCAGTAGCTCCACGCACGAAAGCACCTCACCCACCGAAACCGCGTGCAACCAGATTGCGCCCGGACCGGTCTGTGTAAATGAACGCGGCAGGAATCCGAAGCGCTGAGGAAGCGACCGCCAGTACCCCCTGTTCCGCAGCCCGCGTAACAGGAAGTAGAATATGACGATGGGAAATCCGAGTCCCTGCAAGACCCGGTAGAGGAAATAGATGCCTTTTGTTTTCAAACGCTTGGCTCTTCTAATGAGTATAGCCGCAGCGTTCGCCGCGGACAAGCCGGCGCCGTTTCAGCCGCCGGCCGCCGAGAGCATGGCGCATCGCCAGACCAATGAGCAGGTCACCATCGGGGCCGATCCGTTCGCCACTGCCGCCAAAACCAAGACGGCGTATGACAAGCTCGACCCCAATCAGTACGGCGTGCTGCCGGTCCTGGTGGTGATTCAGAACGGTTCCAAGCAGACCGTCGACCTCAGCCGGATTCACGTGCAGTACAAAGAACCTGGCCAGGCCGCGATCGACAACACGGCGGCAGGGGACCTCAAGTACCTGAACGGCGCCAAGAAGCCGGGGTACGTTGCCGGTCCCGTTGGCGGCGGACTGGTGATCAAGAATAAGAAGAGCCCGCTCGATGTTTGGGAGATTGAAGGCCGAGCCTTCGTCGCCAAGATGATTCCAGCCGGCCAGACCGCCAGCGGGTTTTTCTACTTCCAGGCGGACCTCAAACCCGGCGCGACGATTTATCTGGATGGCCTGGCCGTGGCCGGCAGCGGGAAAGACCTGTTCTACTTCGAGATCCCGCTGGAATAGTAGCACCTACATTTTCCTGGCGGGGCGGCGCTGCGATTGCGCGCCACCGGCTTGCGGAACCAACTGCTGGATCTGGGCTTGGGACATGCTTAGGCCAATATTCACGGTAGTCCCTTGCGCGCTTACCGTCAGGGACTTCAGAAGCGCGGCGCCGGCCTGGCTGGCGCCGGCTTGAGCCTGCGCCAGGTTGGCCGCGAATTGCAGAAGATTGGACAGCGCTGTCGCATCATCGGCGGTATCGGTTTGCGCCTGGATGGTTACCACCACAGTGCTTCCGAACTTGATTCCCGTGGCAGCTTGCTGAATGCTCTGAAGAGCAGCCGCCTGCGCGCCCCCTGGCAGTTTGGGTGCTCCGGCCGGTGGCGTCAGCGAGGATAACGGCGCAATATCCACCACCCAGGCATCCTCGTTGAGGCTCCACTGATTCACCTCGGTGACGAGTGCGGCGGGCAGAACGGAAGCCGCGCCGCGGCGATCGATGGCGGCCTTGACGCTGGTCAGGTCACCCATTACCGCGAGCGTGGAATCGAAGAACACCAGGCCCGGGGTAACCGGCGGCGTGGCCGTGGTTGTGGGCGCGCTCCCGGCGGCCGGCGGCTTGGGTTCGAGGATGGTCAAGCCTCCGTAAGTCTCAGAGACGGCTCCGGCAAGCGTGGCGGCTGCCACGATCTTGGCCGGGTCGAAAGTCCCGCGCACCAAAGCCAGGGCGGTATGCGCTGGAGCGCCCGTGGACGCCACCAGAAGCTCGGTGACGTCGGTGCGCGGATTGAGGCCGGTCTCGTTAGCCAGATCCTGGAGTCCCTTGTCCTGCGGCGCGATCAGCGAAAGGACGTACTGGCCGAAGGGAGTGCCAAGCGCCTGCTGCACATTGATGCCGGCCACCACCTTGGCGTCGGGCATGACCAGGCTCAGCATTTGGGGGTCGGCCGCCGAGGCGGGCAGAACCCCGCAGAATAAAGCGGCTGCGGCCGCGGAAGTGAGAATTCGTGCGCTCATAATATTCATGACGTTGGGCAGTTGGCCTTATTAACCAGAGGGCCCTTTAGAAGTGCCCGGGAGGCCGACCAGGAGGTCCGCCCTACCCGGCCATCTCCAACGGGTCGGTTGTGTGCATTTCGATCCAGCCCTGGTGGGGGATGGCGTCCATGGGGAGGCCGTCCTGCCATAGCGAAAACTGGAAGCGGAGGCCGTGGCCCTGGGGAATGGCCAAGGATGCCAGCGGAATCTTGACTTCCAGGATGAGGGAGAAGGCGCACTCCGCGGGAGCGCCGGCGGCGGCCAATTTGGCGCTGGATACCCTCGCGGCGTGCTCGGTGAACGCGATCGCAAGTTGGCTGGCCGCGCCGCTGTCCAATGGCTGGACGGTCAGCCTGGCCTCCATGGCGTTCAGTTCCTGCTCATGACCCGCGTGGAAATCCACGCGCAGATAGAAACTCGCGCCATCGCTGCCGAAGTGCACTTCCTTTACCAGGAACTTCTTGCCGTGCATGGAGCCGGAGCGCTCATCGACATGGTAGGTCCCGGCGCCGATCCACTCAAAGTAAGAGGTGACCCTCCCGTCGATCACGGGGTTAACGGGACCGGACGGCGCGGACTGCACGTCGGGAGTGGCGGTGCGCAGAATGGGCCGCGAAAGCTCCTCCGGCGGTTCCAGGTTGAGGAAACGGTAGACGTTGGCCAGGTGGCTGCGGTAGAGCTGATCGAATTCCTCGCGGTTGGAGGATTCGTGCTCCGGTCCATACCACCAGCACCAATCGCTGCCTTCGGCGATCATCAATTCTTCCATGGCCAGGCGGCGGCGGTCCTCGGGGACGCCGGTGGCGGCATCGTAAGTCTGGCGCGCGCGCAGCAGTTCGGTCCAGGCTTTGTTGTCCTCGTCGGCGCCGATCCAGACGTCGAAATTGGCGTCGATCCAGGAGCCGGGGAAAATGTGGTCGAGCGGCTCGGGCGGCATGAGCCTGAGGGCCTCGCTGACGGTGACGGCGCGCATATTTGGGTCGTCGGAAATGCGGCGGTAGAGTTCGCGCAGGAAAGGGCGGCCGTTCTGGAAGTAATATTCCCAGGCGTTCTCGCCATCGAGGATGATGGGAACCAGGGCATCGCGTCCGGAACCGCCGATGACGGCGCAGTTGTCGCGAATGCGGTGCAGGAAATCCTCAGCGGCCGCGGCGCCATCCATTTTCGAATACACGAAACCGATGAGGTCGCTCAAAAAGTGGTCGCGGAAGATCGCGCCCAGGGATTTTCCACCCTGTTGCCAGCGGTAGGGGCGGTAGAGGCCATCCACGGATACGGCCCGGCCCAAGGTCCGGTTGAGCACGCCGCTATCCGAGGCGGCCCATTCAAACCCCAGATCCGCGGCGATGCCGAAGACTTCGTCGGAGACGGAGCCTTCCGAGGGCCACAGACCGACCGGCGCCACGCCGAACTGGCGGCCGATGGATTCGCGGGCCAGGACGAGCTGGCGGCGGGCATCCTCCGGATGTTGGAAGCGCGGCGGCAGCGTAACGCCGGGGTGCGAGACGCTGGCGATGTTGGAATCGCACAGGAGCGGCAGGATGGGGTGGTAATAGGGCGTGGTGGAGATTTCGATCTGACCGGCGGCCGCCGCCTTCTGGTACTCGGGCAGCACTTTGCCCATGATTTCGCGCTGCTTCTCGCCCATACGGCGCTGATCCGCCACGGTGAAATTGCGGTCGCGCGCGATCCACTCGCGAACCTCCGGATCGTTGGCCTGGAACTCCTCGTCGAACCAGGCGAGCTGCGACCACATCTGGAGATCGCGCAACCCCTGCGCGCCGAACAAGCGCCACGAACCGGATTTCTTCTGCGCCTGCCACGCATCGAACAGCTCGCCGTAGCGCGGGTAGCGGTAGATCATGCGATGCGGATCGGAATAAAAGGAGTGCCGCATGAGGAAGGCGCGCTCGCCCTCGGTCAAGTCCTCGGCTGGCTTGAGCGCCAGCGCCAGAAAGGGATCGTGGGCTTCGCCGGAGGCGTATTCGGCGACCTGCGCGATGAGCGAAGGAACCAGATTGAACGTCTGGCGAACCTTGGGGAACTCCTCCAGGACGCGCAACATGCCGTAGTAATCCTTGAGGGCGTGCATGCGGGTCCAGGGGAGTTTGTATTCCCCGGTACTCAGGTCCTTATAGAACGGCTGGTGCATGTGCCACAAGAAGCACAGGTAGATTTGAGGCATGGGAGTGGGGCTAATTTCCGAAGAAGCTCCTGGTTGGGGGTGGAGGCGAGTCTTTGCGAATGGCCCGCCAGAGAATGTCGTTCAGCGCGTCGTCGTCATTCATGTCGGCTTCGTCGAAATCCATGCGACCGGATTCCGCCGCTTTCGGCGCGTCAGGGGGATTTTTTTCGGTCAGACTGATGTGGGGCTTCTCGGCTTCGTAGGGCGAAGGGTCGGGCGAGGCCTGAAACACGGCGGTCATGGGGCGCGCGCCGGCATCGAAATGGGTCATGGGCCGCAAGCCCAGCAGGAATTCCATGGTTCGCAGCACGGAGGTGGTGTTGTACATGGAACTATCCACCACATGCCGCTTGACGTAGGACGAGATCACGAAGGCGGGCGAGCGGTGCGAATCCACGTGGTCGGGGCCATCCTGCGCGTCGTCTTCCACCACGAAGATGGCGGTGCTCGACCAGAATCGCGACTTGGAGAGGCCTTCCACGATCATGCCGAGAGCGTAATCGTTATCGGCGGCCGAGGATAGGGGCGCGACGGCGCCGGCCTCGGTGCCCGAGGTATGGTCGTTGCCGAGCCGCATGACGGTGAGACGCGCCAATTCGCCGGACTTCTCGTCGGCTGCCAGTTCGGCCAGGAAGACTTTGGCGCGCTCGACGTCCGGATAGGCCAGATCGAATCCGCGATAGGCGCGATTGGTGACTTTGGCCAGCACCGGGTCGCGCACGCCGGAAATCTGGTCGGCGCCGGGGGCCGGCCTGCGGGCGTTATCCGTCATGTAGCCGAAGTTGCGGATGCTAAGGCCGGCGGAAGCGGCATTGGTCCAGAGGTAACCGGCGGGCGGAACGGAGGTGGGGTCGCCCTCTTCGTAGTCGTAGGTCTTGCGGCGATCGGCATAGCTGTTGGGCCACAACTTCTCGACGTAATCGGGCGCGATGGCGGCGGTGGACCAGTTGTGGCCGTCCGCGCTGACGTCCGAGTTGACGTAGAAATTGTCGAGCAGCACGAACTGGCGGGCCAGCTTGTGGAGGTTGGGCGTGACGTTCTCGCCGAAGAGCACCAGCGACGCGTCGCCGTTACCCTCCTTCATGTCGCCCAGCACCTGATCGTACGTGCGGTTTTCCTTGACGATGTAGATGACGTGTTCGATGGGCGGCAGCGGGTTGGCGGCGAGCAGTTTGGCATCGGAGTAGGGCGAGTCCGCCAGCGCCGCCTGGGTCCAGGTGGCGAGCTGGTCGGCGCTGAAGGGATCGATCCAGGAGGCTGTGCCGGTCTGCATCAGACCCACGTATCCGAAACCGGGCACTCCCGCGTGCAGCGGCGCCGCCTTGAGCGCGGGGTTGGGACCGTCCAGGTTGGGATACGAGCGGACGCCCTTGCCGTTGAGCACGACGAGCGCGCCGGAAGAGAGCGCTCGGACGGCGGTGGGATACCAGCCGGTGGGGATGAACCCGGCGATGTGGCTGCGCTGTTCGGACAAATCCACAACCGCGGCCGCGTTGGCATCGGAACAGGCGACGTAGAGGGTCTTTCCATCGGCGGAGAGGGCCAGCGCCGAGGGCGTCATGCCGACAGGGTGCATGGGCGTCATGGCCACGTTGATGGTTTCTAGGACGCTCAGTTGTTTGCCCTCGGTGACGCCTACCGAGTAGACATTGTTGGTATTGGCCGCGGCCACGAACAGGCGCGCCACCCACGCGGGCTGGCCCTCGGGGGCTTCGGCGGGACCGCCGGCGAGCCAGACGATGTCGGTCGGATGGGGCCCCAGGCGCACAGTGTCCGTACGGCCGCCAGTGGCCGTATCGTACACTCCAACCGAGCCGTCGGCCCAGTGGGAGACGAAAAACGACTTGCCATCGGGATGAAAGAGGATGCGGTAGGGACGGCGGCCCGTGGCGTAGCGCGCGATGACGACGCCCGATTGCGGATTGATCACGGCCACGGAGTTGCGGTAGAGTTCGGCGGCGTAAAGCAGACGCCCGTCGGGGGAGAATGCCACGTCGCCAACGAAATCCAGGTCGGTGCGGCTGGCTGCTGCGACCGTGCGAAAGGTGCGGCCGGGCGTCAGGGTTCCGTTAGCGAGCGTGAACTCAAAGACCGCGGCCTGCGAGCCGCCGCCGACGTAGACGCGGTCGGTGTTGGGGGCGAAGGCGATCCCGAGCCATCCATCCGGGACCGGCGTGGACCCGAGGACGCGCGCGGAAGCGGTATCGATCACGGCGATGGATGGAGGCTTGTACCCGCCATTCAGGACGAGGAGGTACTTGCCGTCGCGCGAAAGCGCGGAGGACATGGGAAAGGAGTCGAGGGGGACCTGACGGCCAGCCGGTTGGAGACGCCAGCCGCTATTGAGCAGAAAGGCGCCATCGGGCAGGGGACCGACGCGTTCGCGCGGCGCCGTCTGGGAACTGAGCAGGGCCGCGGCGGAGATCGTTGCGGCCGCGAGCAAGACGCGGGTGGCGGCGGAACGCAGGGTGGATTTCATGAGAGCTCTATTGTACCCAGGCGGGTGAAGGCGCCGGCAAGCACCGCGGGCGCTCGCAGTGGCGCCGGCGGATTGGGTTCGTTTGGGGGAGTGGGGAAGAACGCAGACGGGCCCACGGGAATTGTGGGCACCGGTCCCGCAAGCATCGCGGGCACCCCCCGCGCCACCGACGGATTGGGTTCGTTTGGTGCGGACGCGAAGTGGTTTGTTTTGAGTTGGTTGGATGGGAATTGGGTTCGTTTGGCGTGGAGTAAAACCGAACGGAAGAACGCAGACCTGGAGGTCCGCGCCACTGGCGGATTGGGTTCGTTTGGGGCGGATGCAAAGTGATGTGGTTTGAATGGGTTGGATGGGGATTGGGTTCGTTTGGGGCAACGGGAAAAAACCGGTACGGACGCCGGCGTGGCAGCCTGAAAGGCCACTCCATGAAAACCTGGCATAGCACTCCCTCCACTTTCAGAAGTAGCAGAGCGGCGAGGGTCGATCCATCCTTCGGACGGGTCAAACCGCGGGAAGGAAATGGGTTATCGAGCGAGAAAGTTACGTGACCACGTAGGCCACACGTTTTTGCGGTTTCGGCGGCGAGGGGCTGAAGCACTGCATCGACAGGACTTCCACTTTGCCGGGAATGGCCGCCAGTTGGGCTTCCACCGCGACCTGCAGGTCTTCGGGCTCGCCGGCGGCTCGGGCGTTCAGCAGGATCTGGTGCGTGGAGGCAGGAGAGGCGTCGAGAATCCCCTGGACCGAAGGCTCACCGCCGTTGCGCACAATCGATGCCTTCACCCAGCCTTCCGTACACCGGTCCATCACCTTCAGATGGGCTATGGTAAAACCCTTGGCCGTGAGCGCAGCCTCTAGCCGGTCGAGCAGCGGGCCGGCCACCGACGCGGGCGACGCCGGCGACTTCAGTTCCACGGTGGCGCTGCAATTCAGCCAGGCCAACTCCGCCTCAGCCCGCGCGTAACGCTCGTAATCGATCTTGAGGATCTTTGTGCCCGCCTGGAACTTTCCGCCGAGGACATCGTCCAGCCATGCCGCGACGCCGTCCCCGGTTTGCGAACTGAGGAAACGGGGCGAGCAGCCGGGCAGCGTCGGGAACTCGGTGAAACGGTCGGTCTTGGTGAAGCAGACGAGGTCCGCCTCTTCGATCTGTTTGTCGAACAGGAACGTCAGTCCGGGGTCTGTATTTGGGTCGAGGAAGCGACGGGCGAGGTCGGGATCGACTACCACGGTGTACGGCGCTACGCGGAACTCCTCGGCGTGATCGAGCTTCAGCGGCTGCATTACCGTAGCTGAGATATCGGTGCAACTGCCGACGGCTTCCGCGAAAATGACTTCCGGCGTGGATCCGCGCAGTGCCTGGGCGGCGTAGATGAGATCGGAGAGGCGGCAGCAGAAGCAACCGCCCACGACCTGCCCGGCCAGAATCTCATTGGCCTTGACGAAGCTGGTATCGACGAGATCGCCGCCCTGATCGTTGAGAACCGCCGCGACCCGGACGCCGCGCTTCTGAAGGAGTCGCGCGGCGGCGACGATCAGGGAAGTTTTCCCGGCGCCGAGGAAGCCCCCAATGGGAACGATGATTGGGCGATAGCCCTGGTCTTTCATATTGCCCTCCCGAACACAGCAAGTTAACATACTACTGGATCAATTCCAATAGAGGAGGCTATCCGTTATGGATTTCGAGCAATGTTCCTGTTCGGGGAAGTCCCTGAACCGGTTGCTGCAGCCGGCGTTGCTGGCGACGTTATCGGAAAAGCCGAGTCACGGTTACGCGCTTCTGCAGAGCGTTGGCGAGCTGGCATTCTTCGCGGGCGCGCCGCCCGACGCGAGCGGCCTGTATAAAGCGCTGAAGGAGATGGAATTGGAAGGCCTGGTGTCCTCCTCCTGGGACATGAGCGCTTCAGGACCGGCGAGGCGGCTGTATGCTTTGTCCGCCAACGGCGAAGCTTGTCGCGAACACTGGGTGAAGACTCTGGAGACGTACCGCGAACAGATCGACGGGTTGCTCGAGCTTCTCACACGGGACAGGACTAAGGCCGCGCGGACCTAGAGTGGTTCGGGGGAAGGGTTAGCCGCAGATGAACGCCGATGGACGCAGATGGAAAAATCAGGAACGCGTGGCCTGGCGCGGTCGCCCTGGGGGACGAAAACAACGCAAAAGAAGGCAGGCCAGGAGGCCCGCCCCACAGATGGAAAACCAAGCAAGCGCTCTCTGACGTTCGCGGGTCGGCAGGTCAAGGGTGAGCCTCTTTATGCGCAAACGAGAGTTTATTGGCGAAGCGGCGGGCACGTTCGTGCTCGTGCTTTTCGGCTGCGGGTCGGTCGCGGTCGCGGTACTGTTCGGCGCTTACTCCGGACTGATGCAGGTGGCGCTGGCGTGGGGCATCGGCGTGGCGCTGGCGATCTACCTGACGCGGCACCTTTCGAGCGCGCATTTGAATCCGGCCGTGAGCCTATCCATGGCGTTGAGCCGCCGGATGCCCTACCGCAAGCTGCCGGTCTACTTCAGTGCCCAGTTGATGGGCGCGGTACTGGCGGCGCTGACGCTGTACGGGCTGTTTGGCCCGTCGATAGGGGCGTACGAGGCGGCGCACGGAATTGTCCGAGGCACGGCGGCATCGGTGCGGACGGGCATGATGTTCGGCGAATACTATCCCAACCCGGGATCGACGGCGGTGGTTTCGCTGCCGCTCGCCATGGGGGCGGAGGCGCTCGGGACGTTTCTGCTGGTACTGATGATCTTCGCGCTGACTGAGGGATGCAACGTGGGGAGGCCGGACAATTCACTCGCGCCGGTGCTGATTGGACTGACGGTGACTTCCATCATCTGTCTGCTGGCGCCGCTTACGCAGGCGGGACTGAACCCGGCGCGCGATCTTGGTCCGCGGCTGGTCGCGTGGCTGATGGGATGGGGCGATGCGGCCTTCCCCGACCGCGCCGGCGGGTTCTTCCACGTCTACGTGCTGGCTCCGCTGATGGGCGGAGCCTTGGCCTCGCAGTTCTTCGTGAGGGTTCTGGAACCCGCGATGAGGGGCTCGGCCGGTAAGGCAGTCTAAGGCTCTGATGCGGGTCTAAGGCCCTGACGCGGAGACGCGGAGACGCGGAGAATCCGTCTGGCGGCGGGATGGTAAGATACCCGTTCATCCCGATGACGCAAACGGCGACGCGCTCTACCGATCCACGCTTGCCGGTAGGCCTTGCCCTAGCAGCCTGCGCTTTGTTCTACCTGGAGGGACAGGCGTTTCTTCCGCTGCTTGGCATCCAGAACGACGAAGCGATTTTCGCGTACGCCTTCCTGCAGCCGCGCGGCGGATACACGGTGCGGTTCGGGCATTCTCACCTGCCGCTCATGCTGATGAGCTACCTGGGCACGCTCAAGGCATGGATCTACCGCCCGATTTTCGCGGTGTTTGCACCCAGCGTGTGGAGTCTGCGGGAGCCCGCGCTGCTGTTCGGGGTGGCCAGCGTATGGCTGTTTTTCCTGCTGCTGCGGAGAATTGCTGGCGCGCGCGCCGCTGTAATCGGGTGCGGCCTGCTGGCGGTGGATGCCTTGTATCTGCTCACGGTCTCGTTCGATTGGGGGCCGGTGGCGCTGCAGCATCTGCTATTGGTAGGCGGCATGCTGCTGCTGGTGCGGTTCTACCAGGAGGGCAGCGCCGGTTCGCTGGCGTGGGGCTTCTTTTTGCTGGGCCTCGCCATGTGGGATAAGGCCCTGGCGGTATGGATGCTGAGCGGAATGGCAGTGGCTTGCGCGGTGGTTTTTCCCAGGCAAATCCGGCGTGTGGCCACGCCGCGGCGGGCGGCGGTTGCGGCGCTGTGCTTCGCCCTGGGAGCGCTGCCGCTGATCGTATACAACGTGAACAACCGATTCGACACGTTTCGCGGACATCATTACAATACCGGCGAGATTGCGGAGAAGGCACGCATGCTGATGAACACAGCGAATGGCACCGCTCTGTTCGGTTGGCTGGCGGATGAGGACTGGCAGACGGCCGCGCCGCACGCGCCGGCGAACGCGCTGGAGAGGGTGAGCTCGGCCGTATCCGAATTGGCGGGACAGCCGCGGCATAACCTGCTGGTTTACGCCTTCGTCCTGGCGCTGCTGCTGGCGCCGCTGGCGCGCGGCGGGGACCTTCGCGCGATTCTCTTCGTCCTGATGGCGATGGCCGTTCAGTGGGGACAGATGGCGATTACGGTGGACGCAGGGGGAAGCGTACACCACACCATCCTATTGTGGCCGCTGCCGGAGATGGCGATCGCCGTCTCCTTCGCCGCGGCCTCGCGCCGTCTGGGCCGCGCGGCGATTCCGGCGGCGGCGGGAATCCTCGCGGTGACGATGGCGGCCGGGGTTCTGCAAATCAACGAGTATTACCGGCTCGCGTGGCGCAACGGGGGCGCGCAGAATTGGACGGACGCCATTTTCCCGCTTTCGGAAAAGATGAAAGACGTCCATGCGACGGAAGTGTACTCGGTGGATTGGGGCATTCTGGACAGCCTGCGCCTGCTGAACCGGGGCAAACTGCATCAGGAAGCCATCTTCGACGCGGTACCTCCGCCGGACCAGGGAGCCCCCGACATGACGCGCATTGAGGCCGCGGTGGGGGAGCCGGATCACGTCTTTATCGCCCATTCGAAGGGACTCGAGTTTTTCGAAGGACGGAACGGGAGACTGTTGCAAGCGGCGGAAGCGGCCGGGTACCGGCGCGAGACGATTGCGGCGATCCGAGACAGCTTCGGGCGGCCGACTTACGAGGCGTACCGGTTCGTGCCGCGTTGACTATGCGCGATAATCCTATGTTGAATGTGAAATCCCTGCTATCGATCATTGTGCCGGTGTACAACGAGGAGGAGTACGTCGAGACGGCGATCGTGCGGGCGTTGAAGGCGCCATTGCCCGAGGGCCTTCGTTCCGAGGTGGTGGCGGTAGACGACGGGTCGTCCGATTCCTCCTGGCCGATTCTGGAGGAGCTGGCGGCGCGGTATCCGGAGCGGGTGCGCGTGTTCCGGCACGAGGTCAATCGCGGGAAAGGGGCGGCGGTGCGCACGGGGATCGAGCAGGCCGCCGGGGAGTTCGGAATCATCCAGGATTCCGACCTGGAATACGACCCCACGGAGTATCCGAAGGTGCTGGGGCCGCTGGTGGCGCAGAAGGCGGATGTGGTCTACGGTTCGCGATTCGCTCTGTCCGGGGAGCGGCGGGTGCTTTATTACTGGCATGCGCTGGCCAATCACCTGTTGACCACGATGTGCAACATGGCGGCGGATCTCAACCTGACCGATATGGAGACCTGTTACAAGGCTTTCCGGCTGCCGCTGGCGCGCAGCATTCCGATACGCAGCAATCGCTTCGGCATCGAGCCGGAGCTGACCATGAAATTCGCTCAGCGCCACGCCGCCATTTACGAGGTGCCCATCAGCTACTATGGGCGAACCTACGAGGAGGGGAAGAAGATCGGCGGGAAGGACGCGGTTGCGGCGTTCTGGACCATTCTGCGCTGCTATTTCCACCAGGACCTTTACGTAGAGCACGGGGCCGCCATCCTGGCCGTGCTGGCCGGGGCGCCGCGATTTAATAAATGGATGGCGGACACGATCCTGCCGGCGGTGGGTTCGCGCGTGCTCGAACTGGGGGCCGGGATCGGCAACATGACGCAGCATCTTTCGCGGAGACGGCGTCTCTACGTGGCAACCGATATCGAAGAAGAACACATGGCGCGAATGCGGGTGCGGTTCCAGGGCAGGCCTAATTTAGAGATACGGCGCTGCGACCTGACCGAGGACGCGGATTTCGCGGGTCTGGAAGGGCGCTTCGATACGGTAGTCTGCCTGAATGTTGTGGAGCATGTGGAAGACGATCTGGGGGCATTGCGGCGGATGCGAAGGGCGCTGGCGCCCGGCGGCCGCGCCATTGTCCTGGCGCCGCGCGACCAGGCCCTCTACGGCTCGCTCGACAAGGTGCTGGGGCACTACCGGCGGTATGCGGCCGGCGAACTGGAAGCCAAGATGGAGCAAGCGGGATTCCGGGTGGAACGTACGATCGCATTCAACCGCGTCACCCGCCCCGGATGGAAATTCAACGGGCAGGTTCTGCGGCGCGAGAGCTTCGGCGCATTTCAAATTCGGGCTTTCGACGCGCTGGTCCCTTTGTGGAGACGGATAGACCCGCTGTTGCCGTGGGGGGCGGTCTCGGCGATTGGAATCGGAGTGGCGGAGTGACCGAAACGGCGGATCTGCCGGCAAGGTCTCTCAGACGTTTTCGAGCGCCAGCCGGGGCGTCCGCGGCGGTATGCGCCCTTCTGGTTCTCGCGCTTCAGCCGATCGTGTTCTACTGGCGGGTTCTCATCAACCCAAGGCAGCATATCCCGTACGATCTGGCTGGGTTTCATCTGCCGCTGATTTCGTACGTGGCGCAGTGCGTACGGCACGGGATTGCGCCGTTTTGGGATCCGTACTCGTACTGCGGCATGCCGATTTATGCGGACATTACGGCGAACGTATTCTATCCGTTCACGTGGCTGGCGATTTTCGCGGGAAACCACAGCGAGGGCCGCAATCTTTACTACTTCATCGAATGGCTGATTCCGGCGCACATGATCTTGGCTGGTTTCTTTGCATTCTGGATGCTTCGCCGGATGGGCCTGCGGCATCCCGCGGCGCTGTTGGGGGCCACGGTCTACCAGCTTGGAGGGTATTTCGCCTCGCAAGCGCAGCACCTGGGCGCGATGCAGGCCGGCGCCTGGCTTCCACTGGCGATTCTGGCCGTTTTTGAAATGCGGATTCAGGTCCGGCTGCGGTGGATTGCGGTGCTGGCGCTGGCCGTGGCGATGAGCATTCTGGCCGGTTTTGTGGCGTCGACCGAGGTGGCCGCCGGCGCCTTGCTGCTCTTCGCTGTCGCACTGATCGTGTCCCGCGAGGCCCGGTGGCGGATGGTTCCAGCGGTGGCGGCAGGCTTCCTTTGGGGCGCGGCGATCGCGGCCGTGGAGCTGATCCCCATGTGGCAGCTTTCCAGGGCAAGCATGGCATCGATACGGGGAACGTGGTATTTGTGGGGCGGCGGGATGCCGTTACAGAGCCTGGTTTCCCTGGCGATTCCAAACTACTACCACATATTCGACCTGGGCCATTACAAGCTGCCGTACAACTTCACTTTTCTGTACGCTTACTGCGGAATCGCCACCGTGATATTGCTGGCGATAGCTCCTTTTGTCCGCAAGGCGAGGGCGCGGTTGTTTTTCATTCTGACGGTTGTGGCGGCGGTCTGGATGCTGGGGGAGCACACACCCATCTATCGCTTCCTGTTCAGCCACTTGCCCGCCACGATACGCGGCTCCCTTTATTCGGAATTCGCGCTGATGGCTTTCTGCTTTTTCGCCGCAATCACGGCGGCGACGGCGATGGACCGGATGCCGGCGCGGGTTCCCGTGGCGGTGTTGTGGGGAATCGCTCTGTTCACTGGCTGCGACCTGATCTGGAACGGAAGCTCCGAGCCGTTGAATACGGCCCTTGGAAGCTACAAGACGGTGGAGACGGAATACGGCGTTCCCGAAAGGCCCAAGCTGACGGACCGGCTCCGGCAATTGGTGGAAACAACCAGCCCGCCGGCGCGGATCGATTACGCCGACGCGGATTTCAGTCAAGGCATCCGCGGCGCCGACATGCTGCGTCTCCCCACGGCGAGCGGCGATAATGCGCTGGTGCTACTGCGGATACTCTATCTTCGGCGCCTGTTCTGCGGCGGGAATCCCTGGGAACGTTTGCTGCCGGTGAACCGGTTTTCCTCGCCTTTGTTGAGCATGATGAACGTCGGTTGGGTTGCAGGCGGAGCGCCGGTTCCCGCGGAGCAGGTAGAAAAGGCCGGTCTCGAGCCGCTGGGGCCGGTCGATGGCGTCTACCTATACCGGAATCCGCGAGTGCTGCCGCGCTTCCACCTGGTTCCACGCGTGCGGCGGTCAACGGGCGAAGAGGAAACGCTGCGGATGGTATCGAGGGCGGATTTCAACCCGGCGACGGAAGCTGTTGTGGAGGGTTTGCCTTCGGACCTGGCGGGCCTCGGTGCGGGAGATGTGAAGGTGATGGAGTATTCCGCCAACCGCGTGCAACTGGAGGTGGCGGCGGACGCGCCGGCTTTTCTGGCGACATCGGAAACCATGTATCCGGGGTGGGAAGCCACGGTGAACGGCAAGCCCGCGCCACTGTTGACGACCAATGGCGCGTTTCGAGGTCTGGCTCTGGGCGGGGGCGCCAGCACCGTGATCATGGAGTATCATCCGAGATACTTCGCGTTTAGCGCACTCCTTAGCCTGGTGGCGCTGCTCGCGGCGGCGGGTGTTTTTGGCTGGCAAGGACTGCGGCGGCGCCGCACCGGGAAATGAAGAGCCGACCCACCATCGGCAGATTTTGCTCGCCCGGCAGTTTTTGTTTCTAACGGCTGTACGAAAATCCCGCGGCTGACGGCGGCGCGGGATCGTGCATGAGACCGGATGGCGGCGCGGCGCTGAGCCTGGCGGCATTCCTTGGCGTTCCGCTGGCTTTCGCGCTGTACAGGAGGAAAGGGCGGCTCACAAGACCGGCCCGTTCTACTGGGCGTTGACATCGCCTAGAGCGCTGGTGCGTACCAGCGACTCGGCGACCCGCGAAGCCAATTCGTCGAAGGTAAGGATTTCGTAGATGGTGGGGTCGGACATGATCCGCGCCACCAGGGCTGCGTGCATCGCGTGGCCGGCCCGTTCGGCGATCACGTGACCCAATAGCGGGCGGCCGAGCAGCGCCAGGTCGCCGATCAGGTCGAGCGCCTTGTGGCGGCAACACTCGTCGGGAGCGCGCAGGCCCTCGGGATTCATGATGCCGTCGCGCGTGAAGCACACGCCGCTTGCGAGGGAGGCCCCGCGAATCAGCCCCATGTTGCGCAACTGGTCGAGTTCGTACTCGAAACCGAAGGTGCGGTAGGGCGCGATATCGGATGCGTAGCGCTCAGGCGTCACTTCCATCTCGAGCGACTGCCGGCCCACCAGGGGATGCGGAAAATCGATATCGCAGGTGAGGCGGAAGCAATCGGCCGGAAGAATGCTGATGCGCTTGCCCTTGTCCTCCACCGAAATCGGGCGGCGGATGCGCAGGTAGCGGCGCTTGCGGCGGTAGCGGGTAATGCCGGCCGCGCGCACCATTTCGACGAACGGCAAGCCGCTGCCATCTAGGATGGGGACTTCCAGGTTATCGATTTCCACGTAGGCGTTGTCGATCCCCATGGAGTAGAGCACGCTGAGCAGGTGCTCGGTGGTGGAAATCAGCACGCCCTGCCGCATGAGGCTGGTGGCGTAGCTGACGCGCGCGACATGGCGCCAACTGGCCGGTATGGGGAAGTTGTCCAGGTCGGTGCGGACGAATACAATGCCGGTGGCCGCGGGAGCGGGCGCAATCCGGATTTTCACCGACACGCCGCTGTGCAAGCCAACGCCCGCCACTTCGACCGGGCGCTGGACCGTGGTTTCAAACCGCAAAACGAAGCTCCCACATACCTGTTTATACTTTACCAACCGGTACGGTATAGTTCCATATTCTTGATACGCAAGACTTTGGAGTTCCGTTACCGTGGCTAAAGCGCAACACCTTGAGGAGCTTATGACGCCTCTGCGCTACAGTGGAACCAATTGGCGGGTTCCATCGTTCTTACCTGAGATGAAATTCCTCTTGTGGTGCATCCTGCTGGTCCTGTGCTGGCCGCTGGCGCTGGTGGCGCTGGTGCTCTATCCTTTGGTCTGGCTGCTGCTGCTGCCATTCCGGATTGTGGGAATCGCGGTGGGCGGCGCGCTGGAGTTGGTCTGGGTGATCGTGACGCTGCCGGCGCGGCTGCTGCGGGCACTGTAGGGGCGATCTGCAATTATGCATTCATAGTGCATAATTGCAGGTAGAGGCGCCGCCGCTGCCGCATCGCTACATCCCGCCTGCGGGATATTCGCCTGCGGCCCTTCGGAGAACCGGTTCCAGCGCGCCGCCATGGCGAGCGGCGTTCGGGCTTTTCAGGAAGACCTCGGCGAGCGCGCCGGAAAGGGGTTTGTGGTCCATCCGGGCGACATCCGGCTGCCGTTAGCGCCGAACGTCGTCGCGCTGCCGTTCGCCGAGCTTTGAGCTGTCCCAGTTCTCGCGGTTGAGGGCTTGGCCTCTCTCGTTCTGCTACGATAAAACTTCCTTCTCCGATGTTGCGATTTGAGACCGCCGGAGAGTCGCACGGCGAGTGCCTCGTGGCTACGCTTGCCGGACTCCCAGCCGGCATACCCATTTCGTTGGAAGCCGTCAACCGCGAGCTTTGGCGCCGCCAGCAGGGCTACGGCCGCGGCGGGCGCATGAAGATCGAGACCGACCGCGCCGAAATCGTCGCCGGGGTGCGCCACTCCCGCACCATCGGGTCGCCCATCGCCATTTTGATCCGCAATAAGGATTGGCAGAACTGGACGGCGGCGCTCCCCGTGGAAGACGCCGAGGGCGCGAGCGACGAGCGGCGGCCGGTGACCAGACCGCGGCCGGGCCACGCCGACCTGGCAGGCGCCATCAAGTTCGATTTCCACGACGCGCGCTACATCCTGGAACGCGCCAGCGCACGGGAGACGGCGGCCCGCGTGGCTGTCGGCGCGCTGGCGAAGGCGCTGTTGGGGCAGTTCGGCACGGAGGTCCTGAGCCACGTGGTGGCGGTGGGGCCGATGCGGTTGGAGCGCCCGGTGGAATGGGCGGAAATTGCGGCGCTCAGCCGAAAGGACGAGGTGCTGCTGGGCTGCGTAGACCCGGAAGTGGAAGCCCGCATGAAGGCGGTGGTGGACGAGGCCTACCGCACCGGAGACACCATCGGCGGCGTCTTTGAAGTGGTGGCCCACGGGGTTCCGGCGGGGCTGGGATCGCACGCCACGTGGGATTCGCGCCTGGATGGGCGGCTGGCGCAGGCCATCGTCTCCATACAAGCGGTGAAAGGGGTGGAGATCGGCTTCGCGGCCGAGGGCGCGGCGAGCTTCGGCTCCAAGGTGCAGGACACCATCCACTACGTCCGCGAGGAGCGGCGCTTTACCCGAGGCGCCAACCGCGCCGGCGGCATCGAAGGCGGCATTACCAATGGCCAGGATGTGACGCTGCGCGGCTTGCTCAAACCGATTTCCACCTTGCGGCGCCCGTTGGAATCGGTGGACCTGGAAACGCGCGAACCGGCGCTGGCGGCCTACGAACGCTCCGACGTTTCGGTAGTCCCCGCGGCGGGCGTGATTGGCGAGGCCATGACCGCGCTCGTGCTGGCGCAGGCGTTTCTCGAAAAATTCGGCGGCGATTCGCTGCGGGAAACCAGGCGCAATTTCGAAGGTTATCTTGAACAAGTGAGAGCTTTTTGACGCTATGATCTATCCCATTGTGAAGTTCGGCGACCCGGTGCTGGAACGCGAAGGCGAAACTGTAACCGAGTTCGATACGCCGGAATTGCACCAGTTCCTCGCGGACATGTTCGAATCCATGTACGCGCACAAGGGCGTCGGCCTGGCTGCGCCGCAAATCGGCTTTGGGAGGAAGATCGCCGTCATCGACGTCTCAAACGGCCAGAACCCGGACGATAAGCTGGTCCTCATCAACCCGTCCATCATCAAAGTCGAGGGCAGGCAGAGCGGGGAAGAGGGCTGCCTGAGCATCCCCGGATTCCGCGAAGAGGTGCGGCGCGGCAAGCGTGTGACCGTGCGCGCGCAGGACGCCAAGGGCGAGTTCTTTATCAAGACCGGAGAAGATCTGCTGGCGCGCGCCTTGCAGCATGAGACGGAGCACCTTCACGGCCAGCTCTACTTCCTCCGCATCAGCGCCTTGAAGCGCGAGTTGATGAAGCGCAAGATTGTCAAGCTGCAGCGCGCGGGCGAGTGGGCCTGAGGCATGCGCCTGGTTTTTCTAGGGACGCCCGTGTTCGCCGTCCCGTCTCTGGAGCGGCTGGTGGCCGCCGGCCATGACGTGCTCCAGGTGATCACTCAGCCGGACCGTCCGCTCGGACGCGGCCTCCGCATGGCCATTTCACCGGTGAAGCACGCGGCTTTCGGGCTGCGCATTCCCGTGGCCCAGCCGGAGCGCGTCCGCCGCCCCGAGGCCGTCGAAGCGCTTCGCACGCTCGCGCCGGACTGCATGGTGGTGGTCGGCTACGGCCAGATCATTCCGCAGTCCGTCATCGACCTCCCGCCGCATGGCATTGTCAACGTCCACGCCTCCCTGCTGCCCAAGTATCGCGGCGCCGCGCCCGTCCAGTGGGCCATTGCCAACGGCGAGACCCGCACCGGCGTCACCACCATGCGCATCGATGCCGGCCTGGATACCGGCGATATTCTCCTGGCCAGGGAAACGGAAATCGGCCCGGAGGAAACCGCCGTCGAATTGGGCGCACGCCTGGCCCAGCTAGGCGCGGATTTGCTCATCGAAACGCTCAAAGAAATCGAAGCCGGCCGCATGGTTTCGCGCAGGCAGGATTCCTCTAAAGCCACGCTCGCGCCCATTCTCAAGAAGGAGGACGGCCTCATCGATTGGAGCCGACCCGCCGAATCCGTTCACAACCTGATCCGCGGCATGCAGCCGTGGCCAGGCGCCTTCACAACATTCCGCGGCCAAACCCTGCGCATCTGGCGCGCGTGGGTTGGACCCGCTTCGGGGTCCGCGCCGCCGGGCCGGTTTGCAGGTTTGAATCCCCTGACCGTTTCATGCGGCGAAGGCGCGCTGCAGCTTCTCGAAGTGCAGCTCGAAGGCCGCCGCGTCATGACCGGCCCGGCCTTCGCCAACGGACATCGCCTGACCGAACGCGACATCTTAGGAGACGCACGCACTTGAACCTACCTCTTGGATATCTCTACTCCGCCACCTATGCCGGGATACGGCAGGCCGAAAAGGACGACCTCGCCCTGATCGTGAGCGGGCTTCCGGCCAACGCCGCCGCCGTATTCACCCAAAACCGCGTGCAGGCCGCCCCGGTGCGGCTCAGCCGCCTCAACCTCAAGCGCTCCGGCGGATTGGCCGGCGCCATCCTGATGAACGCCGGCAACGCCAACTGCGCCACTCGCACCGGCGACCGCGTGGCGCTCGCCACCTCTAAAGCCGCGGCGAAGCTGTTGCGGCTGCCCGCCGAGCAGGTGCTGACCGCTTCGACCGGCGTAATCGGCGTGGAGATGGACTCCGGCAAGATTGTCGACTCCTTGCCCCGGCTGGTCGCGGGGCTCCGCGCGGACCGCTTCGAAGATGCGGCGCGCGCCATCATGACCACCGACCTGGTATCCAAGACCGCCTTCACCGAAACGAGCTTGCGGCGCGGCGTGGTGCGCATCGCCGGCATGACCAAGGGATCGGGAATGATCCAACCGCGCATGGCCACTACGCTCGGGTTCGTCGTGACCGACGCCCAGATCCCGCTGGCGCAGTTGCGCGCCATCCTGAAGCGCGGCGTGGAGCGCAGTTACAACCGGATCTCCGTGGATGGCGATACGTCCACCAACGATACACTCGTGCTGCTGGCTAACGGCGCATCCGGCGTCCGGCCCGACCCGAAGGAAATGCCCATCGTCGAGGAGGAGATCGCGCAGGTGATGGAGTCGCTGGCGCAGGCCATTGCGCGCGATGGCGAAGGCGCCAGGAAGTTCGTCACCATCGACGTGGCCGGCGCGCCCAATAACGCGGCGGCGGTAGCCATGGCCCGCGCCATCGCCAATTCTCCACTGGTGAAAACCGCCATCGCGGGTTCCGACCCCAACTGGGGCCGCGTTCTATCGGCCGCCGGCAATGCCGGTGTGGCGTTCGACCCCCTGAAGACGGATGTCCACATGCAGGGCGTCCTGGTGTGCCGGGGCGGGCTGGCCGCGCCTTTCTCGGAGTCCGGCTTGAAGGCCAAACTGGACTCGCCGGAGTGCGAAATCCGCGTGACGGTGCGCGGCAAGGGCAAAGGCTCCGCCCGCTTTTGGACCTGCGATCTCACCGAAGGTTATATTGAAATCAACGCCAGCTATAGGACTTGATATGACCCGCCGGACGCTGCTCGCGCTGCCCTTCGCCATGCGGCTCCGCGCCGACGCCGCGAGGGACGTCTGGGATCTTGTGAGCGAGGCGGCTCACCAGTTGAGCGAAGGGAATGCCGTGGCTTTCCTGGACTGTTTCGACCCCAAGATGCCGGGCTACGAGCAACTGCGAGAGGACGTGACGGCGCTTGTCGGGGAGGCGCCGCCGCCTACTGGCGCGACCACGCAGCGCAGCGGGATTTATTCTTCCGTCGAGCTGGTTTCGGACCAGGGCGACGACCAATCCCGCTCGCTCGAACTGGATTGGATCCTCGATGTCCGCCAACTGGAGGGATCGGTCGGCGTTACGCGGCGCGAGGAACGCGTGAAGATCCGCATTGCCAAATCGGGGAAGAAATGGCGCATCGTGGCGTTCGAGCCGGCCGGCTTCTTCGCGCCGCCCGAAGCGCACTGACCCGGCGCCTCTATCGCATCGTGCGTATCTTCCGCACCAGCGCGTACACGGCTGCGGAATTGCCGGCGGGGAAGTCGAATGGAACCGAAGCGTTTGGCGGCACGCGATTCACCCGGCCGGTAGCGCCGCCGACGCGCGATGCCCGGTTGGACTGGTTCTTCAAGAGATCCAGATCGAACTCCACCGAAATCTCCCGATCGGTATTGTTCTTGAGGACGCCGGCGATTCGGGGAGCCCCGCCGGGCACCACGTGGACTTCGACGATTTCCGCGTCTTTGTACGCATTGACGCCGGAAGTCTTCTCCAGGTCCGGCAGGAGTTTCGCCAAAAGCTCGGCGGCGGTAACCACCCTGGGAGGCGCGGCTTTGGGTCTATAAACGTGGTTGAACACCAGCGCCAGCGCGCCGAATACGAGCACGGCCGGAATGGCGATCAACACCGCCGGCCGCAACTTTTGCTTCCATGTACGATTGCTGAGATAAAGGGGGTCCGATTGCTGGCCGCCGCTGAGAAAGCGTTCGATCCGTTCCCGCAGCGGCCCCAGCCGCCGGGGCTTGGTTTCCAGCGGAACTCCGCCGGACGGCTTCAGGCCAGCGTAAGCCAGGGACTCGAAGAAGCGTCGAATGCGATTTGCCATGGAAGGGGAGGGCGCGGAAGCCGGGCCGCACCGAGCGCTTATTATACCGCCCGGCTATCTTCCGGCGCTCCCGGAGCCTGCCAGCAGACCCTCCAGGGTGCGCAGGTTCTCATGCTTCCCCATCACAATCAGATAATCGCCCCCGTGGACCGCCGTATCGGCCGGCGGATTGAACTGCATCCGGCCGTCGCCCCTGCGGATGGCCAGCACGATCACCCCCATATCCCGGCCGAGCTGCATTTCGCGCATGCTCTTTGAGACCAGCGCGCTGGTTTCGGAAACGCGCATCTGTTCGATGCCGGCGTCGATGCCGATGTCGTTGGTGGTGAAATCGAGAAATTGCACTACGTGCGGCCGGAGCAGCGACTGCGCCAGGCGGTGGCCGGTGATGGAATAGGGAGCGAAAACGGCATCCGCGCCCGCGCGCCGCATTTTCTCCTCGGCGCCCTCCTCGCCCGCGCGGGCCGCGACATAGATGTGCGGGTTCAATCCCTTGGCGGTCAGCAGCACGAAGAGGTTGTCGGCGTCGGTAGCCAGCGCCGCAACCAGGCCGCGCGCGCGGTCGATGCCCACGCTCCGCAGCGTCTCGTCGAGCGTGGAATCGGCCGCCACCGCCATCAGACCCGCCTGGAGCGCCAGATCGACGCGCTCCGGCCGGATGTCCAGCACCACGAAGGGCGCGCCCGCGCGTTGCAATTCGGCCGCGGCGCCCAGGCCAACCCGCCCGTAGCCGCAAACAATATAGTGGTCTTTGAGCTTTTCGATCATGCGTTTGTTCCGCCGCTTGCCGATGGCGTCTCCCAATTCCATCTCGATGATGGTCTGCGTCATGGCGCCCACGGCGACGAAGATGGTGCCGACGCCAAAGACCATCAGGAAGGAGTTAAAAATGCGCCCGGCCTGCGTGAGCGGATGGATTTCCGCATATCCCACCGTCGTCATGGTGATGAGGGTCATGTAGAACGCGTCGAACGCAGGGTACCCCGCGATGACCATGAATCCGACCGTTCCAACCAACAGCGTGGTGGCGATGGCCAGCCCGATATAGAAGAAACGCCGCTGCACCCGGCTCATCGGCTCCGTCTGGACCAAGTATAGCGGGAAGCGCGGCGGAGAGATCCCGCTTCCCTTGTTGGGGGCCGGGGTGCGGCGCCGACCGCGTTGGGGGAGCAATCCGCGTCCGCAGTCGGCGCACGCTTCCCAGATTGCCGTATCTGAGGCGTTGGCCACGACTGGGCGGTTCTACGCGCCGGCGGCTATTTGCCAACTCGCCGACGAACGCCGTATCTTGGGAGCTTGGCGCGACGGATGGCCTCGTCGTGTCTTGAAGACGCGGGTTCGGTTCACCTGCCCGCGCGATTCACGGTACGAGCGGCGTTGAGCCAGGCAGGTCGCCCGACGGCAGCGACGAGAACACCGGGAACACCTCGGCGTTTAAAGAAAGGCTGATGATGGGAATCGTCGAAGTTATCGTCATGCCACCGGTGAAACTCGACAAGCCGAGAAGGGGCCCGATGTTTGCCGCTCCGTGACCCAGCGGTCCGAGAGCGATTTCCTGGCTGCCCAGCTTCGCTCCCGCTGCATTGTATGCCGCGATCGTAATCGTGGCCGATTGCGTGGTCGAAGGATTCCCGTACGCGACACCCGTTGCCGTTTGGGCAAACGTGGCGAACTCCGTAGTAGGCGCCGTTTCGGCGGGGACACTGGCCTCGCCGGTCGCAACGCCGCCCTGGTAGAAGCGAAAAAGCATGCTGGCTTCCACCGGCCCGTTGCATCCGCCCTGCGCCCATCCTTGCGAATTTGCGCCAGTGACACTGGCCACGCTCTGATCGTGGATGGACCCTCCCGGCGCAAGCACGTCGGTCCGGGTGGAAATGGTTCCCTGGCTGAAGGGAACCGCCAGTGGGCCACCTTGGTCCGAATAGAAATTGGTTACGCAGGTGACCGTCCGCGGGGTGTAATTGAAGTAAGTGAGCGTCGTCTGATAGCCGCCGCCAAACGCGACTTGGGAGAAGTAATAGTTGTCCAACGAACTCAGCGGCGCGAGACCGATGATAGATCCCGGTCCTCCGAAAACCGAGGAGTGAGGAGTGATTTGGCCAGTGGCAGTGTTGATCGTGCCAAACACGGAACCGGCGCCAACGTAATAAGTGCTGTTTTCGAAGAGCAGCACGGAGGTCAGATAGTCGTTACTGTCCACCGTGCCCACCTGCGTTCCCGCGCCAGTCGCGGTGTTGATCGTATAAAGATTGCTGTCGTTTTCCATGTACAGCGTGCCGGAACCGACCGAAAACCGGGCGTAGTATCCCTGGCCGTTGCCGATGATGTTGGCGCCGACTGGACCAATCGCCGTCATGGCGCCCGTCTCGGGACTGATCGAGAATAGGGTTTCGACGCTTTGACTACCCGTTGCGGCCAAGCCGTACAGCCCGGTGGTGGTTGAGCCGAACGTGGCCAAATTGTTGCCGGTTATGCCTCCGATCTGCGTGGCGACTCCGGTGCTCGTATTGACAGAAAAAAGAATGCCATTTTGTTCGGTGTAGACAATGCCGTTCGCAACCGCCAGGCCTGTATACCCGCCGGGTCCCAGATTGCCGATCAAAGTAAACGCGCCAGAGTTGAGGTCGACGGTCCCGAAGGGACTCGCGTTCCCCCCATACTGCGATCCGATCATGTACCCGTAATCGTCAGCTTTCAGATTGCTTGCGAATGAAGCCATAATTCCGACAGATAACAGACTTATGGCTGTGTTTTTGCGAATGTTCAAGATTATCTCCCTCCGCTGCGGCTTGGTTCACTCTAGCACGAACAATACGCGGGTATGCAGACGAGGTGCGTCTGGCCCTCCGGGGATGTGGCAATTCATACACTTCGTGCAAACCTCGAACGGCCGGCTCAGGCTATTCTGAATAACCTGTGGTGGAGACTTTGTACCATGGCAAAGCTCGTATATGGATTGAACCAGTCCTTGGATGGCTACGTCGACCATCTGGAGTTTAGGCCGAGCCTGGCGCTCTTTCGTCACTTCATAGAGCATGTGCGCAGCCTGACGGGCATTGTGTACGGTCGCCGCATGTATGAGGTAATGCGTTATTGGGACGAAGACGGTGCGGACTGGGTAGCGGAGGAACACGACTTCGCGGCGGCGTGGCGGCGCCAGCCGAAGTGGGTTGTGTCGCGCTCGTTGAAATCGGTCGGACCCAACGCCACACTTGTCGAGGATGACATCGAGGCGGTGATACGTGGGCTGAAGTCTCAGGCATCTGGGGAGATTGCAGTTGCCGGACCGGACTTAGCAGGAAGTCTAACCAGACTTGGTCTTATCGATGAGTATCGACTTTACCTCCACCCCATCGTCCTTGGTCGTGGCAAGCCATTCTTCTCCGGCCCCCGGCAGCCGCTCCGCCTTGTGACCAGCGATCTCGTTGCCGAGGACGTGATTAGGCTGACGTACGTGCCCGCTTAACCGCGCGACTCGCCCGGCGGTCGCGCCCAGGCATTTGAGCTTGCACGCCAATCTTCCCCGAAAGGTGCGCGTGTCTGCTTTCTCGGCGCGGCGCGGCGTTGACCGCCCTTGACAAAGAGGCGCCGCTGGTGGTTTCATTAGATTGCTACCCTAGCGATCGGAGTATATGCCTGGCTCAACTTCTTCGCAGTCCGCCCTGGACCTGTTAATCCTCACCATCCTCAGCCGCCGCGGCCCGACCCACGGCTACGGCATTGCCAACGCGATTCAGGGAGTTTCCGAAGAGGCGCTTCGCGTGGATGAAGGGTCGCTCTATCCCGCGCTCCACCGTATGGAGGAGGCCGGATGGATTACCGCGGCGTGGACGGTCACGGAGAACAAACGGCGGGCGCGGATCTATCGCATCAACCGCGCCGGAACTAAGCAGCTCGCGGCCGAACAGGAGAGCTGGAGTAGCTTCTCGGCCGGTGTGGCCCGCGTTCTCCGTTATGCGTAACGCCGGCCAAATCGATGTTGGAGGATTGCCGTGTCCTGGTTTTCACGATTCAAGAACGCATGGAACCCGCGCTGGCTGGACGAAGATCTGGCGGCTGAGATGCGCGACCACATCGAACGCCGCGCCGAGGATCTTCGCCGCCGCGGAGTGAGCGGCCCGGAGGCTCAACGCCAGGCGGCGCGTTCCTTCGGCAATCTTACCGGAATTCGCGAGGCGAGCCGGGACCTCAGGCTCTGGCCGGCGCTCGAAGGAACCCTTCAGGATGTCCGCTACGCCTGGCGCGGCCTGATCCGAAATCCGGTTTTCGCCGTAACCGCGATCGCGTCTCTCGGTCTGGCTATCGGAGCAAACACGGCGATCTACGCCATTGTCGATGCGGCCCTGTTGCGCCCGCTGTCGTTGCCGCAGCCGGACCGGCTCATTACTTTGGCAGCTTCCGAAAACAGCCAGGCGGCGATTCCAGCGCCCGCCGATAACGATGCTTTCAGTTATTCGCTGTATGAGGGATTGAGAACCGCGGCGGGCGATTCCGCGCGCCTTGCTCTTTTCGATTCGCCGAACCGCGCGGAAGCGAAGGGGCCCGGCGCGGATGCGCCATACGAAAAGGTAACCCGGCAGCTCGTCTCGCCGGATGCGTTCTCAATATTAGGCGTTCCGCCGGCGCTGGGCGCTCTCTTTTCGCCCGCCGAGGACCACTACCCGGCGCCTCGCGCGGTCGTGGTGCTGAGCTATGCCTATTGGCAGCGCAGGTTCGGCGGCGATCCCAACATCCTGGGGCGCACATTCACACTCGACAACAGGCCGTATACCATCCTCGGCATTGCACGCAAGGGATTCTCCGGCGTGGAGCCTGGCCGGTTTGTCGATGCATGGCTGCCGGTTACCGTGACCGATCCAAGCGTCTTCACCAACGAGGCGAGGCTCTTCCACCTGATGGGACGCCTTGCGCCGAACGTCGGCAGGGAACAACTGGCGGCCCGGCTACAGCCCGAGTTCCACCGTTATCAGGATCTGAGGAGCGGCCAGGGCGACCTGCCTCCCGCCGTAGAGAAGCAGATGCGGGAGACGGCGCTGCTGGCTCAGTCCGCGGCGAATGGGATAGAGGGGTTCCGCAGGGCGTTCTCGCGGCCGTTGTGGATCCTGTTCGGCGTGTCCGCCTGCATTCTTCTGATTGCCAACGCCAATGTCGCAAGCCTGCTGCTGGCGCGCTCCACCGCCCGGGCCGCGGAGATGGCGCTGAGGGTGTCTCTAGGCGCGCGGCGGATGCGCCTGATGCGTCAACTGCTGACCGAGAGCCTGATCCTCGCTTTCGCGGCGGCGTTCTGTGGCTGGCTCCTGGCCAGGGTTGCGGCTCCAACGCTGGTGACGATGGTATCGACCGATGCCCATCCCGTGCAGCTCGATCTGGCGCCGAATACGCACTTGCTGCTCTTCTGCGCAGCCCTCTGCGCGCTGTCCGCGCTGTTCTTCGGCCTCCTCCCGGCTTGGCAGGCGACGGCCACAGTCCCCATTGTTCACCTGCGCCATGCCGGCGGACAGGCCGGCCGGCTGCGGCTGGGACGCCTGTTTGTGGGAGTGCAGGTGGCGTTCGCGTTTTGTCTGGTGGCGGGCGGCGCCGGTTTCCTGTTTAGCCTGCATAACCTGGCCGAGGTCGACACGGGGTTCGACGAAAGGGGCGTCACGGTTCTCACCATAAACATCGCGCAGCCGATAGACCGTCAACTCGGACTGATGCGGCAACTCCAGATGCGTACCGCCGCGCTGGCCCAAGTTCAGGGCGTGGCTACAGCCTGGATGGCCGTCTTCGCGGGCGACCGCCGTGCGCAACGAGTGGCGCTGCCCGGCAAGCAGCCATCCGAACAGGAGGAGACTTTCTACCGGGTTTCGCCCGGCTACTTCGCAACGCTGCGCACGCCTCTGATGAGCGGCCGCGATTTCACCGATCGGGATAACGACGACGAACCTGTGCCAACCATTGTGAATCGCGCATTTGCGAGAAAGTACTTCGGAAACGACCCGGTGCTCGGCAGAGAGTTCCGGCGCGACGATGGCGTGCGCCACCAGATTGTCGGCCTGGCTGCCAACTCGCACTTTGGCAGTCTGCGCAACGGACCCGAACCGATCGCGTACATGCCGATGAAGCCGCCGCGGTCATTCATCTTATATGTGCGCTCGCCGCTGGATGCGGTCCCGGTATCGAAGATGGTAGACCGCGAAGCCGAGGCAGTGGGGTCTGGGGTGAGGGTCCGGGATGTTACTACGCTCAAAACGCTGGTTGGGAACACCATACGAACGGAGAGACTCCTGGCGGGCGTAGGCGGAGCCTTTGCGTTTCTCGGTCTGATACTGGCGGCCACCGGCCTGTTTGGGCTACTGAACTACTCGGTGACGCGGCGGACGCGAGAGATCGGCATTCGCGCCGTATTGGGCGCGCAAAGAGCGTCTATCTACGGTCTTGTCCTGAAAGATCTGTCAGCTACGATGGCGGCCGGATTGATCGCCGGACTGATTGGCGCCCTTGGGCTGATGCATCTTACGCAGTCTTTGCTATTTGGAATCGATCCTATCGACCCACTCGCTATCGGCGCGGCGATGGCCGTCTTTATTGGAGCGGCCGCAATCGCCGGCGGGTTGCCAGCCTATCGTGCGGCGGCGATCGATCCAATCGCGGCTCTACGGCATGACTAAACGGCGGATAGGAAGGAATCGGGGATGCGCCTGGGACCATCGGATGGTGCGACTTACTCAACCACGATTTGGTCGGTGTAAATCGAGGCCGGGGACCCGGCGCGGATATGCCAGGAAGGCATGCGAAGCACACTCTCCGCATGGACCTTTATGTACCGGGCTTTGACAGGCGCTCCCAGGCCGGCCCGGAATGATTGTACTGGGACGTTGGTGATATCCGGATTTTCCTTTGGGTTTGGATTATGCGGATTGCCTATCTTCACTTCGTTGCCGAATGTCTTTCCGTCACCTGACGTGGCATAGGTAATATATTCGGGAAGGACCAGCAGGTTCCAGTCGGCTTGGGCCTGTGCGTTGAGGAAATCCATGTCGATGGACTGGATATCCATAATCGCTTCGAGATCCAGAATGAAGTCCAGATGTTTGCCCCGATAAGCCACCCAATGTACATCCGGAGCGCTCCAGGACTCATAAGATCCGAACATGCCATCCGTCAAGCGCCGTGCTTTGGCTTCTCCGCCTTCAGGCAGCGTGACCGGCACGATTGTCTTCCCGAATGACTTGGAGCGTGCCGTCTCTGCCATTTTGGCAAAGATCCTGTCATAGGAGGACTGGTAATCATCCGGGGTAGTGGTTCGCTCTCTTACCCTCGTAACTCCGTCGTCCTTGCACCCGCTCACAAATCGGTGGACGAGCGACTTCATTTCGGGTTTTGCGGTTACCTTTCCGTCCGGCGTATGCGCAAACATGCTTCGGGGCGTGTCCACTTCGTTTCGCCCGATCTGGATTTCCGCATATAGAACCGGCAGGCGCGCGATGCTTACGCGCTTGAGCAAGCTCGGATTGGTTGCCACCGCCTCTTCCGCCCGGTCAAAGAGCCCGTTGTATACCTTAATCATGTCGGCGGACAGATAGGCGTCTTTCGCGTCTTCGGGGCTGCCAAATATGTTGAGCTTGAAGCCGCTGCTCAGTAGCGATTCACGCATTGTGTCGATGTATTGACGGATGTAAGGTCCGGCTTTGCCGTAATAGCCGTTCACATACTCATCGATAAGCGCGCCATCGTCCGCGTTCGGGTCCCACATCAGTTTGCAGATCAGATAGGCCCTCAGTCCGGCCATCTCACCGCCAGCCTGGCCATTCGCCTGCATAAAGAGCGAATTTACATGATTGTCCGTATAGAACTTGATGTTGGGCTTTATGGTATGAAGGTTGGGAAACGGACTAACAAGGTTGGCGAACTGGATATTGTAATCCCAGATCAAGATGTTGCCGGACAGCTTACCCCAGGCTGACAGGTCGCGGGAGAAGGCAGGGTCCGTCTCGAAGACCGGACCCTGGCGGCTGCTTTCAATGTTGCATAGCATGATGTTGACATTGGGTTCCGCTTGTATATTCTGGGGCGGCGTTCTGGAATACCAGTATGCCAGGGTAGAAATGACTTTGGCGGGAAAAGCCTTGGCGACCTTATTGACGAAATCCAGGATGGACCCGCTTGGCGTTCCGCCATACTGTGCGTTGAGTTGAGTACAAGGCTGACAGCGGCAATACTGGTCATTGTCATTCTGACTGACCGACCAATAGGTAGCGTCAGGCCTCGCGGCGATCCTCTCTTTCAAATTGGCGATCAGTAGGGCGAGTACTTCGGGATTGGAGAGGCATAACTGCGTGCCCGGCAGGCGGTTGCCGTTAATCAGGGAAAAGTATTCCGGATGGGTCTTGCCGTACTGGTCCGGAGACACCAGCGTGTTGAAGGTGTGGACAAACAGCCCCCAATCGCTTCGGGAAGAAAGCTTATACCAATCGGCATACTCCGGGTCGCTGGCATCCCGGTAGGATGTCGTGCGATACTGCACCGCGGGAACGGCACCCAGGGGCTTTTGGAGAATGCCTATGGAATCCACACTCGGAACGTCGACAGATGTGGAGGTATACATCCTGAAGCCCCAGATCTCAAGCAGGGCATACACGCCGTAAAGCACTCCTTTGCCGGCGCCCCCCGCGATAATCAGGTTTTGTTCGGCAGGGTAACAGGCAAATCCATCGTCTTTGAGTTGTCGGAAATCAATTTGCCGCGCTTTCGCATAACGGGTCTGGCCGATGAAAAAAGCAGGTCCGCTCCGGTAGTCTTCCTCCTTCTGTATTACCAGGTCCGTATGCGACAGCTCGTTTATATAGTGCTGCAGCTTCTCGGCCGCTTTCTGCTCTACCGGGTTTGCCTGGTCCGGCACAACGATCCGATACCCTGCCGGCGCAGCCAATACGGAATGCGGAAGAAAGGCAAGGCCCGCTGCTGCCAGGCCGGAACGCTTGAGAAAATCGAGCCGGGTTATGCCGTTGTGGGATTCCATGGCATTATCTTGTCGCATTGACACGGTCCAGCGCGACGTCGCGCCCCAAGTTCAAGCCTATCACTTGGATGTTGAATTCCCATTGGCTGGCATCTTCCAACCTGCGAGCCGGAGACATAGGGGATTCACCCTATTGCGCGCCTCAGCATTCATTCGTATAGTTAAGTCGTTCGACTGATTCAATCATTCGTATGAGTGAAACGAAAGACAAGATCCTGGACGCCGCCGAGCGCTTGTTCGGCGAGCAAGGGTACGCGGAGACATCGCTCCGGCACATCATCGCCGACGCTGGCGTGAACCTGGCGGCGATCCACTATCATTTCGGTTCGAAAGAGGACCTGCTTTTGCAGTTGATTCGAAGGCGCGCCGAACCGATCAACCAGGCTCGGTTGGCGATGCTCGACCGCTTCGAGGCCGAAGCGGGGAACGAACCGGTCGCCGTGGAGAAGCTCGTGGAAGCGTTCCTCGCTCCGGCCGCAGCCACAGCCGGCGGTCATCCCGAACTGGTCAGGCTGATGGGGCGCATGCACGCCGAGGGCATTATGCCCCCTGGCATCAAGAACGAATTCGTGCCTCTGGTGAACCGCTTCATCGCCGCCGCGCGCCGGGCCCTGCCGGATTTGCCTGAGGAGGAGTTCATGTGGAGGCTGCGCGCCGTGGCGGGGGCGATGGCGTATACCATGCTCGAAGTCTCGGCGAGTACCGAGGATTTGAACCGCCGCGTGCACAGGCTGATTGCCTTCCTCAGCGGCGGCCTGCGCGCTCCGGTCGCATCCCTGGAGGAAAAAGTCGAGGTTACCCGATGAGACTGACTTGGATACTATTGCTGGCTGCGCCCGCGCTGGTGGCGCAGTCGCTCACGGCGCCGCTGCAATTGAGCCTGAAACGCGCCGTGGAAGTGGCCGTCGCGCCGGAGGGGAGCGCCAAGATCCAGCTTGCGGACGAAGCGCTGAAGCAGGCCCAGGCGCGTTCGGCCGAGGCTCGTGCGGCGCTGCTGCCCGATCTGGAGGCCTCTTTCAATTATTCGAGCCAGACGGTGAATCTGGCCGCGGAAGGGCTCGGCAGCGCCTTCAAGATCCCCATCGAGGGCTTCGTGTTTCCCACGCTGGTCGGGCCGTTCAGCGTGGCGGACGCACGCGCGACGGCGCAGCAAAGCGTGTTCGATTTCAGCGCAATCCGGCGATTCCAGGCTTCCAAAGTGGGCATCGCGGCTTCGAAATCCGATCTTGAGGCGTCCTCCGAGCAGGTGGCCGCGCAAGTGGCGCGGGCGTACCTGGAGGCCGTAAAGGGCGATACCGATGTCGATACCGCTCAAGCCAATGTGACGCTCTCTCAAGCTACCCTGACCCAGGCGGAGAACCAAAAGGCGGCCGGAACCGGTACCGGAATCGAAATCACGCGCGCCAAGGTGCAACTGGCCAACGACCAACAGCGCCTGGTTTCAGCCCGGAATGCGCGGCGCGCTGCGCATCTCCAACTGCTGCGCGCCATGGGGCTGCGGCTCGATACGGATCTGGAATTGACCGACAAACTGCAGTACGTTCCGGTGGACGCAGTCACGCTCGAAACCGCCAGGGCACAAGCTCTAAAAGAGCGGCCCGATTACCAGGCCCAACAGCAGAAGGAATCGAACGCCCGCCTTTCGGCCAGCGCGACCACGCTCGAGCGCCTGCCCACGGTGGCGGCCTCGGCCAATTACGGCACTATCGGTCCCGGTCTGAACAACGCCATTCCAACCTACACTTACGGGATATCGGTTCGCGTGCCGGTTTTCGACGGCGGGAGGCGGGATGCGCGGCGCGTGGAATCGGACTCCGAATACCGCGCGGAGAAAGTGCGAACCACCGATATGAAGGAACAGATCGAGCTGGACGTGCGGCTGGCGCTCGACAGTCTGACCTCCGCCACCGAAGAGGTCCAGGTGGCCAAGGACGGCCTGGATCTGTCTGAGAGCGAGCTGACCCAGGCGCGGCGGCGGTATGACGGCGGCGTGGCCAACAGCCTGGAAGTGACCGACGCGCAAACCCGCCTGGAGCGCGCCCGCGACAACCAGACGGACGCGCTCTACAACTACAATCTGGCGCGCATCGACCTGGCGCAGGCCATGGGCAAGGTCAGGAGCATGGTGCAATGAAAAAGAGAATCATCGTCATCATAGTCATTTTGGCGGCCGTAGCCGCCGGAGTATATGCCTACCGCAGCGGAATCGGCCGCGCGCCGGACGACCGCATCATGGTCTCCGGCAACATCGAATTGACCGAGGTGAACATCGCCTTCAAAACGGCTGGGCGGCTCATCGAGCGCACCGTCGATGAGGGCGACACCGTGAAGAAGGGCCAGATTGTCGCACGCCTGGACCGCGCCGAATTGGAGGCGCAGCGCGAACGCGAGGCCGCCGGCCTGGCATCCGCCGAAGAGCAACTGATCCAGGCCGAGACCTCGCTCGAGTGGGAGCAAGCCAACCTCGCGGGCGACGTGGAGCAGCGCAAGGCCGACCTGGCTTCCAACGAATCCCGCCTGCAGGAATTGAAGAATGGCTCCCGTCCGCAGGAGGTTCAGGAATCCCGCGCCTCCGTGGAGGCCGCGCAGTCCGAACTCGACCGCGCCAAGCGCGATTGGGACCGCGCGCAGACCCTTTACAAGAACGACGACATTTCCACCGAGCAGTACGACCAATACCGCAACCGCTGGCAATCCGCCGACGCGGCCATTAAGCAGGCCCAGCAACGGGATGCGCTGGTTCAGGCCGGTCCGCGCGTGGAAGTGGTCCAGGCGGCCGAGGGGCAGGTGGAAAAAGCCCGCGGCGCATTGAAGATGGCGGAAGCCAACACGCTCGAGATCAAACGCCGTCAGCAGGAACTGGTCACGCGCCACGATGAAATCGAGAGAGCCAAGGCCAGCCTGGCACTCATTGACGCGCAGCTTGCCGATACCATCATCTATTCGCCCGTGGATGGCGTGGTGCTCGTGAAATCGGCCGACGTGGGAGAAGTGCTGGGCGTCGGAACCACCGTCGTTACGGTCGGCGATATCGACCACCCGTGGCTGCGCGGCTACGTCAACGAGACCGCTTTGGGAAAACTCAAAGTCGGCGCGAAGGCCAAGGTCACCACCGATTCGTATCCCGGGAAGGTCTACGACGGGCGCGTGAGCTTCATCTCATCGGAAGCCGAGTTCACGCCCAAGCAGATTCAGACCCAGGAGGAACGCGTCAAGCTGGTCTACCGCATCAAGATCGAGATGGACAACCCGCGCCGCGAGCTGAAATCCAATATGCCCGCCGACGCCGAAATCGTGCTGGACTGACGCCTTCCAGGGACCATGGAACCGATCATCGAAACCCGCGATCTTACTTGCCGCTTCGGCGCGCTGACGGCCGTGGACTGCCTCAACATTTCCGTGGCCCCGGGCGAGATCTTCGGCCTGGTGGGTCCCGATGGCGCCGGCAAGACCACCACCCTGCGCATGCTCTGTGGATTAGTCAGTCCCACCGGCGGCAGCGCGCGCGTCGCCGGGCACGACGTGGCGCATGATGCGCAGGCCGTCAAGGACCAGATCGGCTACATGGCGCAGCGCTTCGGCCTGTACCTCGATTTGACCGTGGAAGAGAACATGTTTTTCTACGCGGATCTGTTCGGGATTGTCGGCGAAGACCGGCGCAATCTGACCGCCAGCCTGCTCCAGATGACCCGCATGGAGCCGTTCCGCGACCGCCAGGGTGGCAAGCTCTCCGGCGGTATGAAACAGAAGCTGGCGTTGATGTGTACGCTCTTGCATCGTCCCCGGATTCTGTTCCTGGACGAGCCCACCAACGGCGTGGACCCGGTTTCCCGCCGCGATTTCTGGACCATTCTCTATCAGCTCTTGAAAGACGGCATCACCATCTTCATGGCCACCGCATACCTGGACGAGGCCGAACGCTGCAACCGCGTCGGTCTGATGAACAAGGGCAAGCTGATTCGCTGCGATACGCCGGAACACCTGAAACAAGCCGCCGGCGTCGATACCCTGGAGCGCGTCTTCGTGCAGACCATCCAGGCGGCCGATGCCCTGGAGGCGCGATGACCGATTGGGCGGTTTCTCTCGACAACCTGGTGAAAACTTTCGGCTCGTTCGTGGCTGTGGACCACGTGTCGCTCCAGGTGCCCAAAGGCGAGATCTTCGGCTTCCTGGGACCCAATGGGGCAGGGAAGTCCACCACCATCCGCATGCTCTGCGGCCTGCTCAGCCCCACCTCGGGGCGCGCCTCCGTGGCGGGCTTCGACGTGGCGGCAGACCCGGAGAGCGTCAAGCGCAACATCGGCTACATGTCGCAGAAGTTCTCGCTTTACGACGATCTCACCGTGGAGCAGAACATCGATTTCTTCACCGGCATGTACGGCGTGCCGCGCGAACGCCGCGCCGAGCGCAAGGATTACGTTCTCCGCATGGCGAACCTCACCGAGCGGCGCGGCAGCCTCACCCGCGAGCTTTCCGGCGGCTGGAAACAGCGCCTGGCGCTAGGCTGCGCCATCCTCCACGATCCGCCAGTGGTGTTTCTCGATGAGCCGACCTCCGGCGTGGACCCCATCGCCCGCGGCACGTTCTGGAATTTGATCGGCGATCTTTCGCGCACCGGCCACACCGTCTTCGTCACCACTCACTATATGGATGAAGCCGAGTATTGCAACCGGCTGGCGCTGATGTACGCCGGCAAAGTGATCGCCCTGGGCGCTCCCGCCGATCTGAAACGCGACCTCGCCGAGCATAACCTTCTGCGCCTGGATACCGCCGCGCCGCTCGATACCATGCGCGCCATCGAGCGTCAGGAGGGCATCCTTGAAGTGGCCGTGTTCGGCAGCGGATTGCATGTGGTGGTGGACGATGTTCCCAGCGCCACCGAGCGCATTCGCGGCGCGCTGGAGGCCCAAGGGATCGCCATACGGCGCCTGGAGCAGATCCAGCCCTCTCTCGAAGATGTGTTCGTGGCCTTGATCGAGGCCGAGGAGCGAAAAGCCGCATGAGCTACCGTCGCACCAAAGCCGTCTTCGTCAAGGAACTGCGCCACATCGTCCGCGACAAGCGCAGCCTGGGCCTTGCCCTGGCCATGCCGGCCATGATGCTGCTTCTCTACGGTTTCGCCCTCAGCCTGGACGTGGACCACGTGCCGGTCCTTCTGTTCGACCAGGATGGCACCGCTGCCAGCCGCAGCCTGGAACGCGATTTTCGCGGCTCGCGCTTCTTCGACGTCATGGGCGAGGTGAACGACTATCGGGACGTCCAGCGCGGCATCGATAGCAACGCGATCCTCATGGGCATCGTGATCCCGCGCGATTTCGGCAAGGATCTCACGGCCGGACGCGGTTCAAGCGTCCAACTGCTGGTCGACGGCAGCGACTCCAACACCGCGTCCATCGCCATGGGCTATGCCGAGAGCGTGGTCCAGGGATATTCCTCGGAGGTGCGCTCGGACATCATGAACCTCCGCGGCGCCAAGCCCCAGCCGCCCGCCGTAGTGGCCCAGATGCGCGTCTGGTATAACAGCTCGCTGCAATCCAAAAACTTCGTCGTACCGGGTCTGGTTGCCATCATCCTCATGGTTCTTACCGGCCAGTTGACCACGCTCACCATCGCGCGCGAGTGGGAAATGGGGACCATGGAGCAGATCCTTTCCACGCCGCTGCGGCCAGTCGAGATGGTGTTGGGCAAGATGCTGGCCTATTTCGTGGTCGGGCTGGTGGACGCCGTGCTCGCGTTCGTCTCCGGCGTGGTGGTCTTCGGAGTGCCGTTCCGCGGGAACCTCCTGGTGCTCGCGGTTTCCACTCTGATTTTCCTGTGCGGCGCCATGTTTTGGGGCATCTTCATCTCGGCCGGCGCCAGAACTCAGGTGGTGGCCTATCAAATGGGCATGCTGACCACTTTCCTGCCGGGCTTCCTTCTCTCCGGGTTCGTGTTCTCCATTGACACCATGCCCAAGTGGATTCAGGTAATCAGCCTCGTGGTGCCCTCGCGCTATTTCATCACCATCCTGAAATCCGTATTTCTGAAGGGCGTGGGACTGGAGATTCTCTGGCCGCAACTCATGTACCTGGTAATCTTCAGCGCGTTCGTATTCTGGCGATCGGTGCGCAGAATGCATCAAAAGGTGGCGTGAACCATGTGGGAACGAATCGGCGTCATCCTCAGAAAAGAATTCATCCAGTTGTTCCGCGACCCGCGCATGCGCGGACTGCTCTTCATTCCTCCGCTGCTGCAACTGATCGTTTTCGGCTACGCCGTCACGCTCGACGTGGATAACGCCAAAATCGCGTGGATGGATGGCGATAACACGCCCGAGAGCCGCGCCCTGCTTGCCCGCTTCGAAGGCTCCGGCCGTTTTCAAGTGGTGGCCACGCTGCACAGCGAAAAGGACGTGCAGAACATTCTCGACCGCGGCGACGCTCACGCCGTGGTGCGCGTGCTTCCCAACTTCGCCCGCGACCTGGCGCGCGGCCAGACCGCCGAGGTGCAGGTGCTGCTCGACGGCACCAACTCGAATACCGCGTCCCTGGTCTCGGCCTACGCCGCCGGGGTGATCGCGGATTACTCGGAAGACGTGTCCCCCCGGCAGGCCAAGAACGACCAGACCATCAAGCTCGATGTCCGCAGTCCCGGCGCGCCGCCCGCCATCATGGCCCAGGCCGCGCAGCCGGATACGCGCGTCTGGTTCAACCCCGACCTGCGCAGCCGCAATTACTTTGTCCCCGGCGTCGCCGTCAACATCCTCTTCATGGTGACCCTCATGCTGACTGCCCAGGCTATCATCCGCGAAAAGGAGATCGGCACCATGGAGCAGTTGATGGTCACGCCCATGCGCCCCATCGAACTGATGCTGGGGAAGACCATCCCGTTCGCCATCATCGGCCTGGTGGACCTGGTGCTCGTGACGGCCGGGGCGCTGGTGATTTTCCGCGTTCCATTTCGCGGCAACTTTCTGGTTCTGCTCTTCAGCGCGACCATCTTCCTGCTCACCAGCCTGGGAGCCGGCCTATTCCTGTCAACCATTTCGCAGACCCAGCAGCAGGCCAACATGATGTCGTTCTTCTTCTCCAGCCCCGCCTTCATGCTCAGCGGGTTCAACTTCCCCATCCGTAACATGCCGGTATCGGTCCAGTACCTGACCTATCTCAACCCCCTGCGCTATTTCATGGAAATTGTGCGCGGCGTCTTCCTGAAAGGCGTGGGCGTCGCGGTGCTGTGGCCGCAGATTGTGGCCATGCTGATCTACGGAACGCTGATCCTCTGGTTCAGCGCCATGCGCTTCCACAAAAGCTTGGATTAGTGGGGCGGACCGGGGCGCCCACTGCGTTTGTGGGTCCGCCTATCTTCCGGGGCTTTTCCGGGGCTACCTCTCAAAAGCCCGAATAATCCTCCGTACTTCCGCATATTCCTACGCATCCGCCACTAGGAACCGCACATACCGAACCCGCATCTATTAAAGCAGAGGCAAGTTATGAAGCGGTCATGGAGTGCTCTTGGAGGCTTCTTCCTGGCTGCGCTCTTATTCAGCCCTGCCTGGGGCTCGGTAACCCCGCAACCCGGATCGGTCAATTACATCGAAGGACAAGCGGCGATCGGCTCGCAAACTCTCATGGAGTCATCCGTGGGATCGGCCAAACTGACGGCCGGCCAATCGCTTACCACGGCGAACGGCCGGGCGGAGATTCTGCTCACGCCGGGAATCTTCCTGCGAATCGACCATAATAGTTCGGTCCGGATGGATTCAGCCGCTCTGGAGAATACCATCGTGACCCTGGAAAAGGGCCGCGCCATGGTGGACGTTGCGGAGATCCGGCCCGAAAACAACGTCCGCGTCAACGTTAACGGGGTGAACGCCCGGTTGCTCAAGCCCGGCTTGTACGATTTCGCCGCGAGCCCCGGCTTGATCCGCGTGTTCGACGGCAAGGCCCTGGTTCAATCGGCCAATAAACAGACCGATGTAGGCCGCGCCCACGAAATCCTTCTCCAGGCCGGCGGCAAACTGAAAGACCAGTCTTTCAACGCGAAAAAATCCGCCACCGACGATTTCTACCGTTGGGCCAGCCTGCGATCCTCCTATCTGGCAGAGGCCAACGTAGATGCCGCCCGCGCATATGCCGGCAACGGCGATTGGTACGCAGGCAGCTTCTATGGCGAGGGATGGTATTGGGACCCGTGGTTTGGCGCCTACACATTTCTGCCGGGTGACGGCATCTATTACGACCCCTTCGGCTGGGGCTTTTACTCCCCGTGGTTCGCTCCGTACTACGGGTTCGGCTACGCCTGGGGCGGTTACGGCTATGGCTATGGTCCCGGCTGGCATCGCCGGGGCGGTCCCCCGTATCAGCACGCTTTCGGACCGAACTATCACCCCTCGTCCACCGTGGCGAGCACCAGGGCCGCAGCGGCTGGCTCAGTCGGACACGCCTATAGCGTCCGTGGGGCCGGCGCGGCTGCAATGGCCCGCGGCGGCGGATTCGGCGGAGGCGTAGCCCGCGCCGGCGGATTCGGTGGCGGCGGTTTCCACGGCGGTGGATTCGGCGGCGGCCACGGCGGTGGCGGCGGGCACGGCGGCCGCTAGCGGCTGCAGAGCCGCGAACGTAAGAGAGCGGTTTTCAGCCGCTCCTACGCGCCTCGCTGATCGCCAGCGACAAATTCGCCTCCGCCCAAAGCAAAGGCTTGTTCGGACCCGCCGTCCATCGCTCTCGCTTCAGGTAATACAGCTCCGGGCACTCTTTCTCCGGCGTCCGCTGCGCAATCGCCCTCTGCAAATACCGCGCCTGCTGCTCCCGGTCCCCATAAATCCTGCCGAAAATCACCGACAGCAGACTATCGAACAGGCACCACTGGGCTTCGCATCCCGGCTGCAAATACTCGTTGCGCACGTCGATGCGCTCGCTCCAATCCACGCTTCGTAACTCAGGCGGGAACCACCGGTCGTAATCCTGGCAATAGTAAGAGTCGCCAATATATCGCCGGAACCCAATCTCCCCTTCCAGACGAGCTTGAATCAGGTGAACAATCATGTTCCGCGTGACCGAGTCGCGCACCAGTTCCAGGGGATAGACCAGAAACAGCACCGCCGCGTCCGCCCCGCGCAGCCCCGGCGATTCGAGCGGCAAATGGCGCGCCAGCAGCTCGTGCCCGGCTTCCGTCAACGAATCCGCCACTTCGGCCCCCGCGCGCCTGGCTTCTTCCAGACCGGCCAGCACCGCCCCCACGCTCGACGAGTTGACCTTCCTTCCCTCTTCCCACGCGCCGCTGTCCGCGTCCTCCCAGTACCGTATCGCCTCGAAGTAGCGAACCAACAATCGGACGGTTTCCCGCTCCGAAACCTCCAGGCCCAAATAGCCCAGGTTGTGCAGCCGTGTGCGGAACCAAAGCACATAGCCCAGAGCGTCATTTTGCGCGTGCGACCAGCTCTCGGGAAGTTCGCGCAACGAATTGGCATCGAACCGCACACGCGGTCTCGCTTCCACCGTCTCTTTGAGGGACGGCCGCGCGATCACCGCTTCGAACCGCGGCGCTTGCGATTCCATGAAGCGCATCAGCCCGCGTGCGCAAGCTACTGCCGCCTCAATGTCTCCAGCCTCCAGCCGCGCGTTAGCCACCATTGCGTTATCGCGCAGCCATGCATTCTGATAGCCTGTGACGGACCTGGAATCCATACCGCCAACCGCCGGATAAATCCCGTTTGCATTCGCGGCAAAGAAGGTTTTCCTCTCCGCCGCCACGCGCTCCGCCGTCTCGCGCATGTTGATCTCTACCGTGTGGATACGACCCTCCTTATGGCCAACTCCGACGCCACTGTCACCGCCACTGCCGCGGCCAGCGCCAACCCGTTCAGAATGCACATACCCCGCTCCCCCCAGTAGGTCGGCAGCCCAAGCCAAAAGAGGTTGAGCGCCAACGCAATTGCCCCAGGCAGGAGGAAGATCGGATAGCGAATCTTGTCCGTGAACCAGAGCAGTAAATTCGAAGGGTACTCCCGGTGAACGTACCGTTCCCAGCCGAGCGCGTCCTTGCTCGCCGTTCGTTTGGCCAGCCGCGGCCGAAGTTTCTCCTGGATGTAGGTGGCTGCCCTGCCGATCCGCGCCACCACATCCGCGTATAACATCATCAAGAGCGCGAACGGAATTGGACAGGCCGCGATAATCCACCGGCGCGTCTCCGGCGGTTGGCCCACCGCAATCGGAATCACCGCCGCCGCAATCGCAACCGCCAAACCCACGAACGCGCTTTGCAGAGTGATAAAGGTCTGGATCTCGGCGCGCAACGCGTTGAACTCCGCCAGATCCACCTGGAGAGAGGCCTCGTCGCTCGACATGGGTTCCATTATCCCATACGAAAATAAGGCCGCCGTCTCTCCAACAACTACCATGCAGGAATTGCAGCCTGCCCAATAGGACGCGCCTGAACTGCTCCTTTCAAAGCCTTTCCGCGCCGTGGCGCCGTAAGTGCATACCGTCCCTATAAAAGGGGGCGCTATGAAGCCAGCAGGCTTGACCTTTGCGATGCTGTTATTTTCCTCCGCGTCTCTTCTATTCGCCGGGGTACAGGTACACTACGGCCGCCAGGTCGATTTCGGCCGCTATCGCACGTACTCGTGGACCGTTGGAAACGCGGACAATTCCCCAAACCAGGCCGGCATGATGCAGGCGGTCGATTCGGCCCTGGCAGCCAAGGGATGGCGTAAAGTGCCATCCGGAGGAGATGCTACCGTCTCCGCCGGCGTGGCAACATCAGCCGAGTATCTCAACGAAACCTTCGACGTGACGCCTCTTCCGGGCTGGCATTGGCAGGAAGAGTGGGTGCAAACCACCGGCGCCACCCCGCACGAAGGCCTCCCGCAAGCTGTAGGATGGTCATCGAACATCGGCGTCGCCAAGGAATTGGTAATGGTCCCGGATGGCCCTGCGGGAGACGCCGCGGCCGTCACCAACACCGGGGGCGTCCCCGTGACCCGCAATCGGTTGTTCCCCGATAGCACAGAGACGGGCCAGGTTTCGGGCTCCGCGAACTCCAACACCACGCAGATGGTCGAGGAGACCGTCCGCGTTCTCACCATTGACATGCGCGACCGCGCCACCGGCAGCCCGCTATTCGTGGGCCAGGCGGACTATGCCGTCTCCCCCGATCGGGAAAAGAACGCCCGGAACCCGGAACATTCCGTCGCTCGTATCTTCAAGAAACTGCCCTAGGTGGGACGAGGCCCGGCGCCCACCCCTCCCATGTTCGACAATGAACTCATGCGCGCCTGGCTGATGGATTCCTACGACGGCGTCGAAAACCTGCGCCTGTCCGAAGTGGATGACCCGCATCCCGGCCCCGGTGAAGCGCTCCTGGCCATGCGGTTTGCCGCGCTGAACCCCGCCGATGCCTTCCTTGCCGTCGGGCAGTACCCCGCGCGGCCGCCGCTGCCTCACGTCCTGGGCCGCGACGGCGTGGGCACGGTGCTCGCCGTCGGCCCGGACGCACCGCCTGCCTATGTGGGCCGGACGCTCGGCATCCTGCGCTGCGCCGCTGGCGTAACGGTTTGGGGAACCCTGGCCGAAAAGACCGTGGTCCCGGCCGCAAGCCTGGCGCCCATTCCGCCCGGTTGGGATGAGCGGGAGATGGCCGCCGCGCCCCTGGTGTTCCTCACCGCCTGGCAGGCCCTGACGCAATGGAGCGAGCCTCCCCAGCCTCCAGAGTCCGGCAAGACGCTATTGGTGACCGGCGCTTCCGGCGGCGTGGGAGTGGCGTCGGTCCTGCTCGGCAAGTCCATGGGACTAACCGTAGCTGCGCTCTCGCGCAGCGCCGAAAAGCGGGATCGCCTGAAGGAACTAGGCGCCGACTTCGTTTTCGATCCCGCCGATCCCGGTCTGGGCAAGACCGTTTTGGCCGCTCTCGCCCCTCGCAAAGTGGACCTGGTTGTCGATAACGTCGCCGGTTCCGAGTTCCCGCAGCTCGTCGCGACGCTCGGCTACGGCGGCAAGATTAGCGTGGTGGGCCGCAGCGGCGGAACCGTGCCCGAGTTCAACACCGGAACCCTGTTCTTTCGCCGCAACCGCATCGGCGGCGTAACCGTGGGTGACTATACGCCCCAGGCCGCGCGGGAGGTATGGACCCACATCGTGGCCCGCCTCGACCGCGCCGGCCGCCGCCCCGTCGTGGACCAGATTTTCAATCTCGAAGACGTGAAGCCCGCCTTCGCCTGCCTCGCCGGAGGCCCCATGGGCAAGGTTCTCGTGCGCGTTTCCGAGCCGCGAACGTAAGAGAGCGGTTGCTTCGCATCCCGCCTGCCGCACTACACTAAATGCAATGCCAGAGCAGACGGCGATCTGATTGCCCGCGCGGTCCCCGTAATCACGCTCCTGGCTTACGCCTTCGACGTGCCGGCGAACCCCTCGCCGCGTCTTTCCGGTCTTCCGGACTGGTGCATTCGTGAGAGATACGATATCGAAGCCAAGGCGCCGGCCGGCGCTATACCCGCCGGTCTTCCCGAAGGCGAACTGCGAGACCGGGCGCGGCAGATGATTCGCCGGTTGCTCGCCGGCCGCTTCGCGCTCGCGATGCGCGTCGAGCAGAAAACGATGACAGTCTACGCAATGAGCGTGGCCGGCGGAGGCGCGAGGCTTCAGAAGTCGTCTCTTACCGCGAAGGACTGCGCTCTCGCTACAGCCCCGGACTGTGGTTTTATTGGCGGTTTGGGCCACCCACTTAACGCGAGAGCCATAGACATGGACGACCTTGCCCATTACATCGGGAACTGGACGGATTTGCCGATCGTGAACCGTACTGCGCTCGCCGGGCTGTTCACCGTAAGCGCTGGAGGCTGGGCCCCGATGCGACTGCCGCCGCCTCCGCCGAATGCCGCGCCCTCCGCGCAGCAGCCTGCCCTCCCGACCATCTTCACCGTACTGGGCGCACTCGGCCTCGAACTGCACCGGCAAGAGACCGCATTACCGGTATATACCGTCGAGCGGATCGAGCGCCCGGCGGCCAACTGACGGTTCACCCGCTCAGCCATTACGCCATTGCGGACCGCACCTTCTCCGCGAGCCCGCGCGAGCTGTAAGGCTTCTGGATGAAACCGGTAACCCGCGGCCCTGGGAAGGCTTTCATCGTCTCCAGCTCGCTGTACCCGCTCGAAACCAGAATCTTGACCTCCGGCCGGACCTTGCGTAATTCCGGATAAGTCTCCGCGCCGCTCATGCCCGGCATGCTGGCATCGAGGATTACCAGTGAGATGCTGCCAGGGTGCCTTTTGAACGTGTCGATCGCCGCGGGTCCCCCATCCGCCAGTAGAACCTTGTAGCCGTAGCGCTCCAGAACCCTTCTCGCCAGGTCTCGCACTGAGTGTTCATCGTCCACAATCAGAATCGTGCCGGTCCCGCCGAGAGCCGCATACTGGGCCGCAACCTGCGCGACCGCCGAGGCCCCTACCACCGCGGGGAACAAAACCGTGAAGCATGCGCCTCTTCCGGGCGCACTGCTGACGTGAATCGCTCCCCCGTGCCCTCGCACAATGCCGGCAACGGCCGCCAGGCCGAGTCCGCGGCCCTGGAACTTGGTCGAATAGAACGGATCGAAAATCCTCGACCTAGTCGCCTCGTCCATGCCACATCCGGTGTCCCGCACCTCGAGAAGGGCGTATTTTCCGGGTGCAAGGTCGGTTTCCAGGTTGTTCCGGATATAAGATTCGTCCACGTCCTGTACGCCCGTCCGGACCGAAATCATCCCCGCATCGCTTCCAATCGCCTCCGCCGCATTCAGAACCAGGTTCATGAAAATCTGCTGCATCTGGCCGCGATCGGCCTGGATGGCCGGAACATCCGGGTCCAGCCCGAGGTGCAGCGCAATCTTCTTGGAAATGGAAGGTTGAACCAGACCGGTCATCTCGGGGATCAGATCCGACAAATTCACCGGCTCAACCACGAACTGGCCCTTGCCCGCATAGGCAAGCATCTGCCTGGTCAAATGGGCCGCCTGCTCGCCGGTCCTCACCACCGCCTCCACGAGTTCGCTCGCCTGGCTGCCCGGCGGCAGCAGATCCTGTGCCAGGCTTGCATTGCCAATCACTCCCACCAGCAGGTTATTGAAATCGTGGGCAATGCCGCCGGCCAGCATGCCGATGCTTTCCAGCTTCTGAGCCTGGCGTAAATGCTCCTCCGCTCTCTTGCGGTCGGTGATGTCCGTTACCAGGGCCAGCGCCAGTTGCGTTCCGGCTTGATCCACAAAGCTGAGGCTGATCTCCAGCGGGAATTCGCCCCCGCCTTTCCTTTGACCCGAAAGGTCGAGCCCCAGCCCCATTGGCCTTGTGCGCGGGTGCTCGAAGTACTGCCGTTGATGCAATAGATGCGCCGCCCGGCGCCGCTCCGGCAAGAGGATGTCAAGCGGCTGGCCCAACAACTCATGCCGGCCGTAGCCAAACATCTCCTCGATCTTGACGTTGACAAGGGCGATGGTTCCTTTCTCATCGATGGCGATGATGCCTTGCGGCGCCGATTCCAACAAGGTGCGAAACCGCGCTTCACTCGCCGCCAGAGCCTCCTCGGCCCGTTTGCGATCCCTCCGGCTCTTGGCATCGCGCAGTTCGCGCTCAACGGCCGGCCCCAGCCGCGCCAGCTTGTCCTTGAGCAGGTAGTCGTGCGCGCCGGCCTTCATCATCTCGACCGCCGTGTCCTCGCCCATCCTGCCGGACACGACAATGAAGGGAATGTCCCGGCCCGATTCGCGCAGGATCCCGAGGGCCGCCGGCGCGCCGAATTGCGGCAGGTAATAATCCGATACGATTATGTCCCAGGCGCGTTCCTCCAGCGCCGCGCGCATCCCGGCCGCGTCTTCCACGCGCTTCCATTCCACCTGGTAGCGTGCTTTCTCCAGCACCCGCACAATCAGCGCGGCGTCGCTTTCCGAATCCTCGATCTGCAACAGGCGCAACAACTCGCTCATAATGGACCTAATTTCCTTGCGGCGGCGCCTCGTTCAGTACCAGCCAATACAACCCGAGTTGCTGAATGGCGGCGGCAAACTGGCGGAAATCCACCGGCTTGCGCACATAGCTGTTGGCCCCCAAGTCGTATCCCGCGGCCACGTCCTGCTCCTCCTTGGACGTGGTCAGGATCACCACCGGCAGGCGCCTGGTGCGCGGGTCGGCGCGGATTCGCCGCAGCACGTCCAGGCCGGACACCTTCGGCAGCTTGAGGTCCAGCAGGACCAGCGCCGGCAGATCCGCGGCGTCCCGGCCCGCGTGCGCGCCCGCGCCCCACAGGTAATCGAGCGCTTCCTGGCCGTCTTGCGCCACCACCATTTCGTTGGCGATGTGCGCCTTCTCGAACGCCCGCTCCGTGAGGGCGACGTCGCTCGGATTGTCTTCGACCAGAAGAAGAATGGTCTTGGAATCGTTTTTCATGAACCACCTAAAGTGAAATAGAATGTCGCGCCCCGGTCGGGTTCGGCTTCCGCCCAAACGCGCCCGCCGTGGCGATGGATAATGCGCTGCACGGTCGCCAGGCCGATGCCCGTGCCGGGAAATTCCGATATCTTGTGCAGCCGCTGGAACGCGCCGAATAGCGTTCCGGCGAAGGCCATGTCGAAACCCACGCCGTTGTCGCGCACATAGAAAGGGCGCTCGCCATCCCGCTTCGTCCGCCCGAACTCGATGCGCGCTTCGGCGCGCGGCCCGGTGAACTTGACAGCATTGCCAAACAGGTTGTCCAGAGCGATATCCAGAAGCCGCGCGTCGCCGTTTGCCGTTAGCCCGTCTGCGATCGCAAATTCGATCCGGCGGCCGGAGTTGCCTTCGGTCAGCCTGGCGGCAATCCTCCGCGCGATGGCCGTAAAATCCACAGCGCCCGCCGCCATCTCCGAGCGCGTAACGCGGGAGAGCTGCAACAGGTCGTCGATCAGCCTTCCCATCCGCTGCGTTTCCGCGCGCACGCGATCCACATAACCGAGAGCCCTCTCGTCAAGCTGGCTGGCATAGTCCTCCACCAGCGCCAGGCTCCAGCCGTCGATGCCGCGCAGGGGCGTTCGCAGATCGTGCGATACCGAGTATGCAAACGCTTCCAGCTCCTTGTTGGCGGCTTCGAGCTGCTCGGTGCGCCGGCGCACGCGGTCTTCCAGGTCGGCGTTGAGCTGCCGCACTTTCTCTTCCGCCACGTGCCGCGCCGTGCCGTCGGCGACCGTCGCCGCGAACTGTCCTGGGCGCGGCCGGTAAACCGAGCCTTCCAAGTACAGCCCCGTGTTGCTGAAACTCTCGAAGTGAGTAGGCTCTCCGGTCAGCACCACCTGCCCGGCTTTCTCGATCCAGTATTCCGACCATGGGCCCGGCAGCATCTCGCGGTAGGTTTTGCCCACCACCTGCTCGCGCTTCAACCCGTAGATGGTTTCAAAGCACGGGTTCACATCCAGATAGCGCCAGTCGCATGGCTTCCCCTCGGCATCGAAGATCATCTCGCCCAGCAGAAAAGCCTCGTGCATGGACTCGAAGAGGCCTCGGTACTGCTGTTCGCTCTCGCGCAGCGCCAACTCGGTCCGCTTGCGTTCGGTGACATCGCGCGCGATCGTGGAAGCCCCCACTACATTTCCGGACGCATCCACAATCGGTGAGATCTTTAACGAGACATCTACCAGGCTGCCGTCTTTCCGCCTGCGAACCGCCTCGTATTGCTCGATTCGCTCTCCGCTTGCCAGCCTTTGGAGAATCCCGGTTATCTCGTCCGGATGCCCCGCGGGAACCAGCGCAGAGATGTGCCGCCCAACGATCTCCGGCGCGGAGTAGCCGTACATCCGCGCGGCCCCGAGATTCCAGGTCGCGATCTCCCCGCCGAGAGTCTTGCCGATGATCGCGTCATCGGAAGACTCTACCATCGCGCTCATGCGGAGCAGCGCTTCCTCGGCCCGTTTGCGCTCGGTCACATCGCTGGAAACGGCGGCAAACCGCCCTGGGCCGGAACGCCAGGCAAATACTTCCATCTGCTTGCCCAGTCCGGCCACCGGATTGGCAATCCGCTCGCTTTCGCCGGTCCGTACAACCCGGCCGTAGGTCTCGATCCAGAATGGCTCGATCCCCGGAACGAGCTCCCTCACGGTTCGTCCCACCATCTGTTCCATCGGCAGGCCGGTCGCCTTGCCGTGAGCGGGATTGATGGCCAGATACCTGAAGTCGATGGGCCGGCCCGCCGCGTCGTAGATCATCTCGCACTCGGCAAAGCCCTCGTCCATCGATTCGAAGAGGTTGCGGTAGCGCGCTTCGCTCTCGCGCAGCGCCAACTCGATTTTGCGCTGACCGCTGATATCGGTATTGGTGCCGAACCACCGGGCAATCTTGCCGTCCTCGCTGCGCACGGGCATCCCCCGCGTCAGGAAGGGACGGAAGACGCCGTCGGCGCCCCGCAGCGGAAAGACCATTTCGAATGGTTCGCCGCTGGCGAGCGAAACCTTCCAGAGTTCAAGCACCCCCGGCAGCGCCTCCGGGTCGTGCACCGATTGCCAGCCCCAGCCCGCCATCTGCTCCGGCGTCGTCCCGGTGTATTGATACCAGCGCTCGTTGTACCAGAAGATCCAGCCGTCCGCGTTCGCCATCCAGCACAACTGGGGAATCGCGTTGGCCAGCGTCCGGAATTGCGTCTCGCTCTCGCGCAGCGCTTCCTCGGCGCGGATTTTCGTCAGCGCCGCCGCAAGATAGTCCGACAGCCGCTCCCATAACGCAATGGCCGCGGGCGAGAACATCCCGGTTCGACAATCGTTGAGCTGCAACAGTCCCAAGACCTCGGCGCCCGACCGCACCGGGATCAGCGCCACCGACTCGTATCCCTGGCCGTTGCATCGGTTGCGCGTGCGCCCCTGGCGATCCCCATCGGTGGCGCCGCCCAGCAGTTGCGTGGTGCTGTTGGTCCAGAAGCTGCCGCCGTCGCTGAAGAACGGCTTGGAAGGGTCGAAGCGTCCGCAAATCACGCTGCCACACATACACTCCAGCACCGGGTAGCCGGCGCTATTGCGGATCGCCTGGCCCGCTTCGTCTGTTGCGCACAGGCTGTTCTCCATCCGGACGAACTCGGGCGGAAAGCCTCGAACCTCATAGTAGGGGTAGTCCTCCCCTTGCTTGAGGCGGATGCCCACGGCCTGGCAGCCGCTCTTGGTTTGGAAGAAGGCTGCGACTGCCCGGATCAAACCGCCGGTCGAGGCGCTGGCATTGACAAGCTGCAAGAACTCAGCGGCGGTTTCCCGTTCAAATTCCGCTTTCTTGCGCTCGCTGATGTCGCTAAACAGAATCGCTACTCTCCGGCTCTCGGGGTCGCCGACGCGGTAGGCATTCACTTCGTACCAGCGGCCCAGCGCCCGCGCCTCGTTCACAAAACTAGCAGGCTGGCCCGTCAAGGCCACTTTTCCGTAGATTTCAAACCAATGAGCCTCGTGCTCGGGCGCCAGATCGCGCATGAGCCGGCCGCGCGCGTTCTTCAAGCCGGTCTGTCCCTCAAATGCCTCGTTGATCTCCAGGAAACGATAATCGACCGGCCTGTTCCCGGCCTCGAAGATCACCTCGATGACGCAGAAACCCTCGATGAGCGTATTGAACAGCGTTCGGTATCGCTCCTCGCTTTCGCGGAGTTCCTCCTGCGCACGCTGACGCCGGGCGAGGTTGCGGTCGATATCACGCGAACCGAACAGAAGCACGATCAAGAGCAGGCCCGCTCCGGATGCCATCACGAAGCCCAGACCTTTGGCGGCGGCCGTGGCGCGTTCGCTCCTCTCCTGCAGCAGCGACTCCTCGGCGGCTCTCATGGCGTCGATCCGATCCCGGATCTGGTCCATCGTTTGCTGCCCGCGGTCGCTTGAGACTACCTGGAGCGCCTCGCGGCCGGCTCCGGTCCGCCGCAAGTCGATGGTCTCCTTCAGTTCCGCCAGCTTGGCGGCAATGAGTGGGCGCAGGGAATCGATCCGCCCCTGCTGTCCCGGATCTACAGTCAACTGGCGCAGACCGTCGAGCTGACCGGGAATCGCACTCACGGCCGTGCTGTAGGGTTCCAGGTACGAATCCCGCCCGGTCAGGAGGTATCCTCGCTGCCCCGTCTCGGCGTCCTTAAGGTCCGAGAGCAGGGATTCAATTCTCGCCAGGACCTCTCGCGCGCGAATCGACAGACTTTCGCGCTCCGCAAACCGCATCCAGGTCCCCAAAAAGAGCACGCCCTCAATCGCCAGAAGCAGGACCGCCGCGCCCAGCCATAAGTGATGCGGCTTCAACTTGCGGCCGGCGATGGGGCTTGGCATCGCCGAGCCCTGCGGCGGCGCGGGTTCCTCGGGGACTGTCAAAGGCTGGGCCTCGCGCAAGAGACCTAGGAACAAGCTGATGATGACTCCTGCCAGGAGGAACATCGCCAGTCCCGCCGCCGCATTCCTATCCAGGACGGCCAACGAGCCGAGCGGCTGCAGATAGAACCAATCCACCGCCAGGCCGCTGATTGCCGTAGCCGCCAGGCCCGGCCCGCGCCCGCCATAGCGGCTGGCCACGACGATGGCGATGATGAATGGGAGGTAAGGGGCCTGGCTGCCCAGTATGGGGTCGAGCGCCATGCGCACGCCCGACGCCGCGAGGGCCGCCATTGCGGCGCCCGCGTAGCGCAACACCGCCGATTGCTCCGGAGAAACAGCGGATTGGCCCGTATGATGCATCCTCGACTATCGGCGCACATCCCCGATGAGCGCATCGGGGTATCTCCAGAGGCTTCAAATCGGAATCCATAATTTAGCACGTGTGCAACTGAAATTGCCGCAGTGCGCCGCCCGCGCGATTTGGGCGAAATGCCCAAACGAGTCCTTAGCGTGCTGATTCTAAATGGCGCGCCCTTATGAATTTGGGCAAATGCCCAAAATCGGCCGGAAGCAGCCGCTCTCTTACGTTCGCGGCTCGGCAAAATCAAGCAACCAACTCGAACCGGGCCGCGCACGTAAGAGCGGTTGCCGGGGCAAACATGCACGTTGCCCGGCCTATCCCGGATGGATCTCTTCCAGTTCCAGGATGAGCAGGGCGCCGCATTTCCAGCAAGCCACGGCGCCGTCTTCCGTCATGCAGACTGCGGGAGCGTGGCACTTGGCGCAAGGGGCGGTGGGATCGGTGGAATCCGGCGGCGGATCGGGCGGCGCAATTGCGGAGAGCGCACCGCCGGCCGGTTTGGTGGCCGGCTCAAAGGTGGCGCCGCATTCGCCGCAAACGTGGTTGAAGCAGCAATCCGTGGTGCAGGTGTAGTAGACCTGCGTCGAGCCGCAGACCGGGCAGGCGATTTCCAGCTTCCGTGTGCGCACGCTACTTGGCCGGCGGGGCGGGCGGAAAGTAATCCGGATCGAGCGTAACGGAGGCCTTCTTCACCAGGTCCGCGATGGCCTTTTGCATCAGCGGCCCGCTTAACTGGCGGTCTATATCGGCCCGCACGGAGTCAAAGGGCTTATAGTCCACGGAGGTCACCTTGATCAGGTGATAGCCGAACGGGCTCTTGACGGGCTGGCTCAACTCACCGGGCTTCAAAGCGAAAGCGGCCTCCTCGAAAGCGGCAACGGTTTGTCCATGGCCGATGACTCCGAGATCGCCGCCCTTGGAGCCGCTGCCCGTGTCGTCGGATTCGGCGGTGGCGACCTTGGCAAAGTCTTCGCCGCCCTCGATCCTCTGGCGCAGCGCCTGGGCCTTAGCCAGCGCTTCGGCGTCAGTCAGGTCCTTCTGGCCGGGCCTGGCGGGCGCGGAAGATCCTTGGAAACGCACCAGAATGTGGCTCACTTTGACCTGTGCATAGTCCGCCTTGTGATCGTCGTAGTACTTACGGAGCTGCGCCTCGTCGGGCTTATTACTCTTGGTCAGTTGGGCAGCCATGGCGGTTGCCAACAGGTTGTCGGTCTGGAAGCGGACCAGTACTTGGAACTGCGCGTCCTGATCGAGCTTTTGCCGCCGGGCCTCTTCCGCCAAGACCAGCATCTGAACCACGTTGTTGACAAACACCGTGCGGTTGGGGCCGCGAGCCGCGGTCTTATACTGGTCGGGCATGGAATCGACGATGTGTTCGAACTCGCCGGAGGTCATCTTCAAGCCGTCCACCGTAATAATCACCTTGTCCGGAGGAATCACGCTCAGGGCGACCGTCGGTTGAGGCGGCTGGGCGGCAGGCTGAGGCGGCTGGGCGGCGCCCTGTGGCGGCGGAGGAGTCTGCGCCAGCAGGCACGCGGCGGGGATCGACAAACAAAGGCTGCGGAAAAACGTCATAACCTTATGGTACCAGCGGCGGACGGATACGCCGCTTCGTTGCGCCCCGCGCAATGCATCTGCGACACTGAGTCTTCCATGCGATCGAAGCTGCTCATCCTGGTCATGACGTGCGCGCCGTACGGGGCGCCGCAGGGCGCGAATCCGCCGTCTTCGGCGGAAACGTTCACGTACCGCGTGGAGTGGCGGCTGGTTACAGGCGGCAGGGCCAGGCTTGAGTGGAGCGCCACGCAGCAGCCGCAGCCCGGATGGCAGGCAAAGGTACACCTGGAGTCGGTGGGGCTGGTTTCGAAACTGTACAAAGTGGAGGACGACTATCTCGCGAGCCTCAACCGGGGAATGTGCGCGGTCGCGGTGCAGACCACCTCGAGCGAGGGCAGCCGCCAGCGCGACGCTAAGATCACGTTCGACTACGCATCGAAGAAAGCCAGCTACCTGGAGCACGACCGGGTGCGGAACGCGATCCTGGCGGCGCACGAAATCGACATCCCCCCGTGCGTCCACGACGTGCTCGGCGGCCTATTCTTCCTGCGTACCATGAACCTGGAGCCGGGGCAGAGCGCGGCAGTGCCGGTCAGCGATGGCAAGAAGGCGGTGGTGGCCAAAGTACAGGCGCAGCAGCGCGAAGAGATCAAAGTTCCCGACGGCGACTACAAGACCATCCGCTACGAAGCGTTTCTCTTCGACAACGTGCTGTACCGGCGCTCGGCGCACCTGTATGTGTGGCTCTCCGACGACCAACGGAAGCTGCCCGTGCAGATCCAGGTTCGCATGCCGATCACGGTCGGGACCATTACGCTGGAGTTGGAGAAGCACGAATAGGGCGGAATTGCGGAACTTTTGGACCGCGGAAGCGTAGCGGGTGTTATGGGACTTTGGGACGATACTCGCTTCGGCGCCAGATCCCTGCGCAAGGCGCCGGGCTTTAGCGCCACCGCCATCCTGACGCTGGCGCTCGGGATCGGCGCCACGACCGCCATTTTCAGCGTCGCGGACGCCATGCTGTGGAAGCCCGTGCCGCTGCCCCACCTGGAATCCCTGACGATGGTGCTGCAAAGGGTTCCGGACGATCTGAACGGCTGGGGCTACGTTTCCCCCGGCGATGTGGCGGATATCCGCCAGGCGAACACTTCGTTCGAAAACTTCGCCAGTTGGGACGATGGCGTGGCCAACATTGCCGGCTCGGGGGGCGCGCCGGAGCGAGTCTACCGGATTCTGGCGACGGCGAATTTCTTTCAGGTGGTCGGGGTGCAGCCGGCCATCGGCGCCGGTTTTCAGCCTGGCGAGGATCAGCCGGGACGCGAGAGCGAAGCGGTGCTCTCCGACACTCTCTGGCGGCGCAGATTCGGCGCCGATCCCGGCATTGTGGGAAAGAACATCCGGCTGGACGACCAGGATTACCAGGTGACGGGCGTCATGCCGCCGAAGTTCGATTTTCCGCTGGCGGCGGACATCTGGACGCCGCTGGCGCTCAAGCCCGAGGACCGCGCGTCGCGCCGCTTGATGACGCTCGAATCCATCGCGCGGCTGAAACCTGGCCGGGGGGTCGGGCAGGCGCAGGCCGAACTGGACGCCACGGCGGCGCGGCTGGAGCGGCTCTATCCGGAGACCAACAAGGGCCGCCGCTATCAGGTCATGATGGCGCACCGGTTCCTGGTGGGCGACTACAGCCGGCAATACGTGCTGATGCTCTTCGGCGCCGTCCTGTTTGTGCTGCTGATCGCCTGCGTAAACGTGGCCAACCTGCAATTCGCACGCGCCATGGGAAGGACCCGTGAGGTGGCCCTGCGGACTGCTCTAGGCGCAGCGCGCTGGCGGCTGGTCTCGCAGCTTGTCACAGAAAGCCTGATGCTGTCGCTGACGGGCGCGGCGTTCGGTCTCCTGCTGGCGTACTGGGGCATCAACGCGATCCGCGTGGGGATGCCGGCGGAAGTGGAGAGATACATCCTGGGCTGGAGCGACATCGGGCTGGACGCGCGCACGCTGCTCTTCACCATAGCCGCGGCCGTGCTGGCTGGAATTCTGGCGGGGTTGGCGCCGGCCTGGCGGCACTCGCGGCCGGATCTGAACGAAGCGCTGAAAGAGGGGGGACGCGCCTCATCGAGCGGACGCGGGAGGCGGCGTTTGCGCACCGCGCTGGTGGCTTCGGAGATCGCACTGGCGGTAGTGCTGCTGGTTGGAGCGGGCCTGATGGTGCGCGGATTCCGTGCGATGGTGGCGGCCGGCGCCGAGTTGGAGCCTTCCACGCTGCTTACTTTGCGGTTGGGGATCACAGCCGACAAATACAAGGAAGACACTCAGGTGGCTGCGTTCTACCGCGAGGTGCTGGACCGGATCGGGGCCATTCCCGGCGTGCGGTCGGTCGCCGGGGCGTCTGCCATGCCGTTTGCCGGGCATTATACGCGGCGCGCTTTGACCATTGAGGGCCGGGCGCCGCAAGCCGGCGAGCTGCCTTCGGCGATGTACCAGGCAGTGAGTACGAATTACTTCCAGACCCTGCACTTACCTTTGCGCGCCGGGCGGCTTCTCAACGGCGGCGATGGCGCCGATACCCAACGCGTGGCGTTGGTCAGCGAGCGGCTGGCGCATCAGTATTGGCCGGGTCAGGCTACGCCGCTGGGCCGCCGCGTGAGAGTGGGCCGGGCGGATGCGCCGCCTGGCGAGTGGCTGACCATCGTGGGCGTGGTGGGCGATCTGAAGAACGATGTGTGGGAGCGCACCCCTCAGCCCGCTCTCTACGTTCCTTATGCGCAGGCGCCTTCACGCTCAATGGATATCGGAATTCGCTCGGCCGGAGATCCGATAAAGCTGGCCCACGCGGCCATTGCCGCAGTCCGCTCGGTGGATTCGGAAGAGCCTGTCAGCGACGTGCGCACCATGGAGAAACAGATACACGACAACGCAATCGGGATGACCTATGTGGCCATCCTGATGGGGGTATTCGGCGCGCTGGCGCTGGCGCTTTCGTGCATCGGGGTGTACGGCGTGATGGCGTACCTGGTTTCCGAACAAGTGCACGAGATCGGGGTTCGGATGGCGCTGGGCGCATCCACGGGAAGCGTTCTCGGCATGATCTTCCGGCGCGGGCTGGCGGCTACCGCCATAGGGCTCGCAGTGGGAATGGCAGCTGCCTACGGGTTCGCGCGCCTCCTGGCATCGTTGATCTTCGGCGTCTCAGCCACGGACGCGGCCACGTTCGTGGGAATCCCGCTGACGCTGATCGCTTCCGCGGCGCTGGCGATTTACCTTCCGGCGCGGCGGGCGGTGCGGATCGACCCAATGGTGGCGCTGCGGGAGGAGTGAGGGGGGCGCAGGCCGGCGACTGCGTGCCAGCCGGCACTGCGCTACACTCGCATGTGAGGCTTGAATGACCTTCGGATTCGCGGCGCTGTTATTGGGAGCTTTGGGCGGATTAGGGTTCCCAGAGCTGTTTATCCTTCTCCTGCTAGCGGGTCTCCTGTTTCGAGTGCTATCGGGACGAAAGAACGCCACTCGCTTCTGCGCGGGTTGCGGCCACGGACTGATGCAACCGGCGGACGCGCCCTTCTGCTGCTATTGCGGAAAGCGTCTTGGGTAATTCACGGTTAAGCCTCGCCGGTCGCGCTGGCGGGCAATGAGACCGGGGATCGAGGCGCTTGTCGGCTTGCCGGAGCGGTACACCCAGACGCCGCGCTCCTTCAGAAGCACTGGCCGGATGCGAATCGGGCGGATCGCCTTTCTAGCCATCACACCTGGATTATACCGTTTGCAATTGGCTCGTATGCACGCCGGACGATCACGCTAAACTGATAGTTTCCATGCCATTGCAAGAAGTAGTCGAGGCCGAAGGACACCTGATCGATTCGCACGTGATGGAGAGCATCTTCGATAAGGTCGTGGAATTCCATGGCCGGTTCGAGGTGGACGAGTTCCGCATCGGCCGCACCAATAGCGAGGCGTCCTATCTCCGCCTGAAGGTGGAGGCGCCGGACGAAGGATCGCTGGACCGGCTGCTTGAAGCCTTGCTGGAGCTTGGTTGCGCGCCGGTGGACGCGGGCGACGCGACGCTGCGCACGGTGGAGCGCGACCGCTGCGCGCCGGAGGACTTCTACTCCACCACCAATCATCGCACCTCGGTACGCCACGGGCAGAAGTGGATCGAGGTGGAGGATCAGCGCATGGACGCCATGATCGTGGTGCGGGAGAACCGCGCCTTCTGCCGCCGCCTGCGCGATCTGAGGCAGGGCGACTCGATTGTCGCCGGACTGCGCGGCATCCGCGTCTGGCCCGAATCCAAGGAGCGCGACCGCCTGTCGTTCGCGTTCATGTCCAACGGCATCTCCTCGGAACGCCAGGTGGAGACCGCCGTGCGTCAAACCGCGGCGTTGGTGCGGCAGACCATCGAGCAGGGACAAAAGATCGTCGTGGTGGCGGGGCCGGTGGTGGTGCATACCGGCGGCGTGCCGGGCCTGGCCGCACTGATTCGAGGCCGCTACGTACACGCCGTGTTGAGCGGCAACGCGCTCGGAGTGCACGATGCCGAAGCGGCGCTCTACGGGACGTCGTTGGGCGTGCGGCTGTCCGACGGCCGTCAGGAAGAGCACGGCCACCGCAACCACATTCGCGCCATCAATGCCATCTACAGAGCCGGGTCGGTGCGGCAAGCGGTGGAGTGCGGACGGCTGGGGTCGGGGATCTTGTATGAGTGCGTGAAGGCGGGCGCGCCGTTCGTGCTGGCCGGCAGCTTGCGCGACGATGGGCCGCTGCCCGACACCATCACCGATATGAACGCCGCGCAGGACGCCTACGCCGAGCAACTCAAGGGCGCCGGCCTGGTGCTCTGCCTGGGGTCCATGCTGCACTCCATCGCCACAGGCAACATGCTGCCGAGCTGGGTGCGGATTGTGTGCGTGGACATCAACCCCGCGGTTGCCACCAAGGTCAGCGACCGCGGCACGGGACAGGCGGTGGGCGTGGTGGCCGACGTCGGTCTGTTCCTCGACCTGCTCTCGAAGGCTCTGGCATGAAGCGCCTCTACACGGACGAACACGCACGGGCCGGGGTGGCCGCTCCGCTGCCGGAGATTGAAACCTGGCCCAATCAGTTCGGCGATTATGAAATCGAGATCGTCATGCCGGAGTTCACCTCCGTTTGCCCGAAGACCGGTCTCCCGGATTTCGGCAAGATCGTTTTGCGGTACGTCCCGGCCAAGCGATGCCTGGAGTTGAAGTCGTTCAAGATGTACCTGCTGGCCTACCGGGGGCTGGGGATTTTCCAGGAAAACATCGTCAACCGCGTGCTGCGCGATGTGGTGAAGGCCGCGAACCCGGTCAGCGCGACCGTAATCGGCGATTTCGCACCGCGCGGCGGGCTGAACACCATCGTCACGGCCGCCTGGCGCCGGGGCCGCGGGGTGAAGAGTGGAAAGCGCTGAGCTGATCGCCATGCTGCGGGAAGTGCGCGACCGCGTGCGCGCGCGGAACCCCTCGACGTCCGCGGGCGCGGCCGGCATGGCGCTCCCGGACCTGGAGCCGTTGGTGCGCGCGCGCGACGCCGCGCTGGCTAAAGTCGCCGCAATCGGCACGGTGAATCCTCGGCGGGGCGGCCCGCTCAACTGGCTGGTCCAGGGGTGGAAGCGCCTGCTGGCGCGCATGATGGATTGGCATGTCCGCGAGCAGGTGGTCTTCAATCGCAAGGCCATCGATGTGGCCGATGCCGCCATTGAAGCGCTGGCCGCCGCCAACCGCGCGCTGGCGGCGGCGGGAGGCGCCATATCGGACTTGCAAGGCCAAGTTGGCGCTCTCGAACGGCTTTCCGTCGAGACCCGCGACGCGCTGGACAAGTTCGGGAACGAAATGGAGGAATTCCGGGCACACTGGCCGGAGATGAAGGACATGCGCGCGCACTGGGCGGAATGGCGCCAGGGCTGGGAGCATAAGTTGGCGCAGAACGAGATTCAGTTTCTGCGCAGTGTGGCGGATCTGCAATCGGCGTCGTCTTACCGCGCGGATCTGATGGACTCCAATTACCGGGACGCCCTGCGCGCGCAGCACGCCGACTTCACGGCGGCCCTGGGGCGGGCCAGTCTGGAGATCCGCAACCAGCTTGTGGCCGACATGGAGCGCGTCAAGCTGGATTACGAGCGGCTCATCCATACCGAACTGCGCCTGATCCGGCAGCGGGCCGCGCCGGCGGTTTGGACGCCGCCGGCGTCAGCCGAACCGAAGGACGCCGCGCCGCTCGACTACACGCGCTTCGCCGAGCGATTCCGCGGGCCCGAAGAACGCGTCAAAGCGGGCCAGCGCGCTTATCTCGACCGCTTCGCCGGCAGGCGCGCGGTGCTGGACATCGGCTGCGGCCGCGGCGAATTTCTGGAACTGATGCGGGAGGCCGGCATCCCCGCGGTGGGCATCGACCTGAACGTGGAATGCGTTGCGATGTGCCGCGATAAGGGTTTGGAGGCGCGGGCGGCGGACCTTTTCGCTTACCTCGAAGAAGCGGCCGAAGGATCGCTCGACGGCATTTTCTGCGCGCACCTGGTGGAGCATCTGCCGCCCGAGCGTTTACCGCGGATGATCCAGCTTTGCGCTACGCGCCTGGCGCGCGGCGGCTCGATCGCCATCGAGACCCCAAATCCCGAGTGTCTAGCGATCTTCGCCACTTACTTCTACCTGGACCCGACGCACGTCCGCCCGGTCCCGCGCCAGTTACTGGAGTTCTATTTCGCGGAGCATGGGCTCGCACTGGTGGAGTTCCGGAGGCTCTCACCGGCGGTGGACGCGATGCCCTCGCTGGGATCGCTTCCGGAGGATTTTCGCGACGCGTTCTTCGGCGGATTGGACTACGCGTTGATCGGTCAGAAGCTGTAGGCCGTCAGCGCAGGAGACCGTCGGTCCGCGCCGCATTGACGAACTCGGCGCGGTGCTCGTCGTCGAGCGAGTTCTCGATCTCAGTCAGGAGGCTCTGGCCGGCGTCGCGTAGGACGATGAGGTCGAACGCCGCCAGCACCTCTGGCCCCGTAAACGCGCAATGTCCATACGCCGCAACGGGAAGACTGGTGAGACTGAGAAGTCTGCCCGCCAAAACGGTCTTAAGCGTATAGAGCGGCTCTTGCCAGTAAGGAATGACCGGGTCGAGGGTGGTGTGCAGGGTGATGGTGGGCATCGACAACTTGCCGGAGGTTTCGTAGCTCGCCTTGACCGCGGCCAGCGCCACCGGGCTCGCGGTGAAGCGTTCCACCTTGGCATTCAGCAGGAAATCGTTCGTCGATCCAAAGTAGATGCGGTCGTGGTTATCGTACGGCTGCCCCTTCAGCGTGGAAATCGCGTCGTCGGTTGCGAAAACGTTGTACCAGAGCGCGTCCAGGATGGTCTCGCCAACGGTGGTTGGATCGCTGGTGACCGCGGCGTTCATTACCTTGATCACCTGTCCGGCAGCCGCCGGATTGGCTGCCAGCGCGGCTTCGATTTCAGGGACGTACACCGTGTACCAATCCTCCATTACCTCCTCGGGAATATCGACCGGGCTGGACGTGGACGAAGACGGCAGGATGCCGGGGAAGAAGTAATCGAATATCACCCGGAAGTCGCCGAAGTAGTCGATTTGATCCTGGAAGCTGCCGATCGGTCCACATGCCGCGCCGGCGGCGTTGTAGACGTTCGGCAACTGTTCGGCGGACAGCGCCGCCACAAGACCGCCTTCCGACGCCCCGATCAGGTAAACGCGTTTGGGCGAGAACGTGGGCTTGAGGATGCTTTGCACCAGGTCCATGGAGTCGTTCACGCCCTGAACGATGGCGAGACCGTTCTTGCTATAGCCGGAGGCGGCGAACCCGTAGCCAAGCTGGTTAAACGTCGCTGGAAGCGAGAGGCCGCCGATGGTCAACTGGTCGGTGGGCACTCCGGACGGTTGGCCCGGGGCTACGTACCCGTGGGCGAAGACGACGAAGCTGCCATTCCAGCAGGTGGTTTCCGGCATCCACACGCCGTAGAGCGCGCCGCTCGATTGGGCGCCTCCGCTGAAATTGCTTTGTAAACAAGCGGATGTTGCCGCCGGGGCGAACACCGCGAAAACGGTCATGAACGCAAGTGTTTTCTGTTCGATACGCACAGCGTTGTTCCCTCCTGTCCGCGGCCTGGAGGCGCGCGGGATTTAGGAAATATATCGCAAGTGCGGTTTGCATTCAAGAGATATCGGCAGGGAGGGTATTGAGTTTGACTCAGTAAGCAAATTTGCTTACTATAGAGACTTGAAGGCGAGCGAACTGAAGCGAAAACTGGCGAAGTTGGGATGTGGCATTCTCGAGAAACTAGGAATCGAGGATTTGCAGCGATGAAATATCCCGCATTGTTCGAGCCGGCCGAAAAGGGCGGGTTCGTGATCACCTTCCCGGATTGGGACTGGGGAGTGAGCCAGGGAGAGGGTGAGGCGGACGCTCGCGGTATGGCGCGCGACGCGCTGATCACGATGATCGCTTACAGCATCCGCCATGGCAAGCCCGTTCCTCCGCCCACCAGCCAACCAAGGGGCAAGAAGTATCGCATGATCGAACTCCCCGCCATCGCGGCTCTGAAGACGGAGCTGTATATCGCCTTCCGGGCCTCCGGTATCCGCAAGAGCGAGTTGGCGCGCCGCATGGGTATACCAAAGACCACGGTGGACCGGCTATTCGACTTCGAAAACCACACCCGCCTCGACCAGATTGAAGCGGCGTTTGCCGCGCTCGGAAAGCGGCTTCGAATTGCGGTGGAGGATACGGCGTACGCTCCGGCAGCGTAGGCGATCCAAGGGAGAATAAGAAAGAAGGCAGGCCAGGAGGCCCGCCCCACCTCGCTGTTACCCTATAGAATATGAAGCCGCGCCGCATTCTGCTAGTCGACGACGAGCCGGCCATCCGCCAATCGTTGGGTGGCGTGCTCGAGGACGAAGGCTACGCGGTGACGTCCGTGGGCAGCGGCGAAGATTGCCTGGCGGCGCTCGCGGGCGGAGAGTTTGAACTGCTGCTGCTCGATATCTGGCTGCCGGGCATGGATGGCATGGAGGCGCTCGCCAGGGTGCAGGAGATCCCCGCCGCCGAGCGGCCGGTGGCCGTCATGATCTCCGGCCACGGCAGCATCGAGGCCGCCGTTAAAGCCACCAAGCTGGGGGCCTTCGACTTTCTGGAGAAGCCGCTCTCCATTGAAAAGGTCTCGGTGGTGGTGAAGAACGCGCTGGCGCACCGCCGTCTGGCCCTGGAAAACAGCCGCCTGAAGGCCGACAGCGGCTCGCGCTACCGCATCATCGGCGAGAGCGTGCCCATGAAGGCGCTGCGTCAGCAACTCGGGCTGATGGCCGCCACCAACGGCCGCGTGCTCATCTACGGCGAAAGCGGCACGGGCAAGGAACTCGTGGCGCACGCCCTGCACGCCCTCAGTCCGCGCGCCGCCGAGCCGTTCGTGGAGGTCAACTGCGCCGCCATCCCCGAAGAGCTGATCGAGAGCGAGCTATTCGGCCACGTCCAGGGCAGCTTCGCCGGGGCCCACGAAGCCAAGGCCGGAAAGTTCCGCAAGGCCGATGGCGGCACGCTGTTTCTGGACGAAGTGGGCGATATGAGCCTGCGCACCCAGGCCAAAGTCATGCGGGTGCTCGATGAACAGCGCTTCGAACCCGTCGGCGCCGCCGAATCGTTGCAGGTGGACGTGCGCGTGGTGGCCGCCACCAACAAGAACCTGGAGGAGGAGATCGAGCGCGGCAATTTCCGCGAAGACCTGTTCTACCGCCTCAATGTGATCCCGTTCTTCGTTCCGCCCCTACGCGACCGCGCGGAAGATATCCCGCTGTTGGCCGAGCATTTTCTCCGCGAATTCACCACCGCCTACGGCCGCAAGCCGAAGGAGCTGACGCCGGAAGCCTACGCCGTACTGGGGGAGTATCGTTGGCCGGGCAACGTGCGGGAGCTGAAGAACCTGATTGAGCGCATTGTCATCATGAACCCGCAGGTACGCGTGGATGCGCGCCATATCCCGCTCAACGCCGCCCGCCGGCAGCCCGACCGCCCGCTCGACCGTTCCGGCAGCCTGCAGGAAGTTCGCGAAGCCGCCGAGCGCGAGTACATCCTCAAGAAACTGGAGGAGACCAGCGGAAACGTGACCCGCACCGCGGAGCTGCTGGGCCTGGAGCGCAGCAACCTGTATCGCAAGATGAAGACGCTCGGCATCGGGCCGAAGGAATAAGCCTTACCCACCCCACAAGGTTCGATTCAGCCGGTCTCCGAGCGCCTTTACCTCCATCGGATTCTGGAGCATCCACAGCAAGAACCAGAACCCTACGGTGTTGCACACGAAGGCGATCGCCCCGGCCATCACCGTTTGCGAGCCCGCCAGCGCGGGCAGGGCTTCCGTGAACAGCTCTTTGAACGCGCAGCCAATCGCCCGCAGCGCCATAGGCCATCCACCTTCGGCCCACGCGTCGGCCATCTGCTGGGCGAATGCGTCGCTCATATCGGCGCCGAAGGACTCGCGCAACGTTTCCGGGTAGAAACGCAGCGAATAGTCGTACGCGCGCCGGCAGAATTGCAAAACAGCCGGCATACGCTCAGTGCACCGCCTTTGGCGCCAACAAGTAACGCTGGGCGCGGCGAAGGACCTTGCGCATGCGTTCCAGTTCCTGTTCCATGGCCGTTCTTCCCTGGCGCGTCAGGCGATAGAAGCGCCGCCGCGCATCCCGTTCCTCGGAGCCGCCGCCCGGCGCCTCTTGGATGAGGCCGGAGGCCAGCAGCCTCTGGATATTCGTATAGAGCGTGGCCGGCCCCATGCGGAAATCGCCTTCTGAAAGTTTGACGGTTTCCTGCATGATGGCGTACCCGTGCCTGTCCTCGTCAGCCAGGGCAAAAAGAATATAGAACACTGCCGGCGACAGCGGCGCCGTACGGCCGGCGGTTTCCTCATTGGCATCCATGGGTTTCATCGATCAGGAATAGATATATCACGGCCCGATAGTTCCGTCAATCGCCGGGCGTGGACCGCAGGAGGCCAGTCCACGCCTGCGTTCGACTTCCTGCTCACCACTTCCGCGTCGCCACGAAACTGCCGGATTGCACCTCGCTCGCCATGGTCCCGTGCATCTTCGTTGGCGAGTCCAATGTTCCCGAATACCGGACCGTGATTTCAGGGCGCTGCGGGGGACTGAACGAGAAACTGACTCGATCCCCCGCCAGCGTCCCCCGCACCTTCCAGTGCTGGTTGCCGAACACTCCCTCCAGTTGCCCGTTCGACTGGAACAGGCTAATCACAGGTGTATCGACCTCCTTCCCGTTGTTGTCGCGATATACGATCTGCCACGTTCCGGACAGGTTCGCGGTTTGGCTCGTCTGGGCTGCAATCCCGAATAACAGGATCGATCCCAGGAGAGCCGCAGTGAGCGTTTGCTTCATGTTAGGCTCCTCTCCGCCGGCTCAGGCTGTTCCCGCGCCGGCTATCTTGGGATGATATATCATAATGTGATATAAGGTCAATGGGGTCCGGTATGTAACTAGGAGCCCTCCATTTGCATCCATAAAGTTATACCGTGGTACATCTGTACGGAGCGACACTAGAGGATATGGACCGATGAGGGCCGTGCTCTGCGCACTGTTGGCGCTGGCGGTTGGCGCTTCGGCGGCTGCCGTGGACGTGGACCGGGCGCGTAACCTCTACAATTCCACGGACTTCGACGGATCTCTGCGCCTCTTGCGCGCCCTGCCCGTAAAGGATGCCGCCGCGTACGATCTTATTGGGCGGAACTATTACATGCAGTGCGATTTCAAGCAGGCCACCGAAGCGCTGCAGAAAGCGGTGGAGGCCGATCCGGGAAACTCCGGGTATGCCCTCTGGCTGGGGCGCGCTTTCGGACGCCGCGCCGAGGCATCCAGCCCGTTCACCGCGCCGGTCTATGCCTCCAAGACGCGCCAATATTTCGAGAAGGCGGTGCAACTTGATCCCCGGAACCTGGAGGCGTGGGACGATTTGTTCGAGTATTACCTGGAAGCTCCGGGGTTCCTGGGAGGCGGGTTGGATAAGGCCGCGGCCACGGCCAAGCGCATCGCCCAACTTGACGCGGCCGAGGGCGACGACGCCGAGGCCCGCCTGGCTGAGAAAAAAAGGCAGTATGGCGATGCCGAACAATCCTTCCGGCGCGCCGTGGAAAGCGCGCCCTACCAGACTGGCCGCCTGATCGCCCTGGCCCGGTTTCTGATTCGAAGGGGGAGGGATCAGGAGGCCGAACAGACTTTCGCGAAGGCCGAGAGGATTGCGCCCAATAATCCCAAGATCCTCTACGAGAGAGCGGAGGCGTACATACGCAACGGCCGGAATCTCGATCTCGCCCGGCAATTGCTCGAGCGTTACATGAACTCGTCCTTGACCGCCGACGACCCGCCCCGGTCGGAAGCTGCGAAGTTACTGGCACGGTAATGTGGGTCCTGGAACGCGCCAATAGACGGGTTTGGCTAGCTCCGCTCGGAATTCCTTGCATCTTTTCCCCAGGTGGATGCGTCTACAACAGCAAAGCGGGTGTTCCAGGCCCGATTCCGCTTGTCGGAAATTCCTGCACGGTTTAAATCGAGTTGCGCCAGAGCCGAGTCGCTCTTTTCTGGAATGCCGCGACAAGCGTGCGATTTCGGACCCAAGCCCCTTGCTTGCGCACGCCGGAACAATTAAGATAACGGAGTAACGTTACTCCGAATTCACGGGGGAAACAGGATGATTTATTCTCGATCGGCCGAATACGCGATTCGCGCGTTCGTCAACCTCGCGCAAGTGCCGGAAGGCAAATACGCGATGGTGAAGAACATCGCCGAGCAGGAAGAAATTCCCGCTCATTTCCTGGCCAAGATCTTGCAGCAGCTCGCCCGTAAAGGCCTGCTGCGCTCCAGCAAGGGACCCACGGGCGGATTCTCGCTGCGGGTGGACGCCAACGATGTCCGGTTGTTGGATATAGTCGAGGCCCTGGACGGGCTTGCGCCGTACCAACAGTGCGCCAGCGGACTGTCGGAATGCTCCGACGACATGCCCTGTTCGATGCACGATAGCTGGATTGCCCTGCGTTCGCGTATCATGGATTATCTAGGGAAGAATACGATCGCCGACCTGGCGAAGGCGCTGGATCAGAAGAAGAAGGCCTTGGCCCTGACCAAGCAGCGCAAAACCAAGCGGGCGGTCGCAAAGCGGGCCTGAGCCCAGACTAAATTATCCCGGAGGCGCAATGGGACACTCCATGCTTGTCCCGATGGTGGTCGAACAGACCTCCAGAGGGGAACGTGCGTACGATATCTATTCGCGGCTGTTGAAGGAAAACATCATTTTCCTGGGAACGCCGATTGACGACCAGGTGGCCAACCTGATCATCGCCCAACTGCTGTTCCTGGAGGCCGAGGATCCCGAGCGGGACATTTCCATCTACATTAACTCGCCGGGCGGCTCCATTACGGCGGGGCTCGCGATTCTGGACACCATGGCCTTCATCCGGCCCGATATCGTGACCATTTGCGTGGGCCAAGCCGCATCCATGGCCGCCGTTCTGCTGGCTAAAGGGAAGAAGGGGAAGCGCTTCAGCCTCCCCAATTCGCGCATCATGATCCACCAGCCCTCCATGCAGGGGCTGGCCGGCCAGGCTGCCGATATCGACATCTACGCCCGCGAGATCCTGCGCATGCGCGAGATTCTGAACGGGATGCTGGCCGACGCCACCGGTCAGCCGGTGGAACGAATCGCCAAAGACGTGGATCGCGATTACATTTTGGAACCGGAGCAGGCGGTCAATTACGGCATGATCGACCGCGTGATCTCCTCGCGCGATCTGGTACCCGTTCCGATCAAGACGTAGCGGGAAATCCCCGATTCCGCCGATAAGAAGAGCATGGCGACTACCACCGTGCTTTTCCCCTGGAAGGAAGCGTACAGCGTAGGCATTTCCAGGATCGACATCCAGCATAAGGGTCTGATTTGTCTGATTAACGAACTCCACCAGGCCATGCTGGAGGGGCGCGCCAAATCGACGCTGTCCCACATCCTGGACGAGTTGGTCGATTACACGGCTCAACATTTCGCCTTCGAGGAATCCATGCTGCTACAGCGTGGGTATGCCGGCCTCGCGGGGCACCGGGAGGTCCACGAGAAGCTTACGTCTCAGGTTTACGAGCTTCGCGACAAGTTCCGCGCCGGGAAACTCACCGTCACCATCGAAACCATGCATTTCCTGAAGAACTGGTTGAGCGGCCATATTCTGTCCGTGGACATGGCCTACGCCCGCGAACTCGCAAAGTAATGGCCGCGGGGCCTACTGCGTTCAGGGGATAAACCGGAACCTCCGCGCCGGCGTCCACAATAATAGGGGTCCGGCGCGCCGGGCCCTCTTATGAGGCGCCCAATGATTCTCAAACCACAACGCGTAATGACCGGGATGTTCGCTGCGGCCTTGGCCGCCGCCATCCCAGCAGCCCCGGCTTCCACGCCGAATGCCGCGGGCGGGCAAGCCCAAATGGTGATCACCGTCCAGCCCGCACACCCCGGCGGCAGCGTGCCTGGATCTCTCGATCCCAGTGAACTCACCGTCCTCCAACGCAACACCCGCGTGCCCGTGCTTAGCGTGAAGCGCCTCTCAGGCAGCCTGGCGGGCATGCAACTCTTCGTCTTCCTGGACGATTCCGCGCGCTCGACCAGCCTCGGCGTCCAATTGTCCGAGTTGAAGGCGTTCCTACGGTCTCTGCCCGATACCATGCAGGTGGGCATCGGCTATATGCGAAGCGGAGGCGCCAAGGTGGTGCAGCCATTCACCTACGATCGTCAGAAGGCCGCCGATGCCTTGCGCCTGCCGGAGGCCATGCCTGGCGAGAATGGCAGCCCTTACTTCGCGCTGTCCGATTTGGTTAAGCACTGGCCGTCGAAAGAGCCGACCGGCCGCAGGGTTGCGCTGTTGTTTACGGACGGCGTGGATCGCTACAACCAGGACCAGACGATCATGGACGATCCTTACGCCGACGTTGCAGCCGCTGACGCATTGAAGAACGGCGTGACGGTCTACTCTGTGTATCTGCGCGATGCCGGCCGGTACGACCGCGGCGCCTGGGTGACTAACATGGCGCAGTCCCGTCTGCTGAAGCTCTGCGAGGAAACCGGCGGCCACGCCTATGAAGACTACCTGTTCGATCCGGTGGAGATTTGGCCGTACCTGAACGACTTCCGCGCGCGCCTGGACAATCAGTACACGGTGACGTTTCAGGCGTTGAACCAGCGCGGCGTCGAGCCGGTCAAATTGCGCACGGAGTTGCCCGGTCTCAAGATCGAGTGCCCCTCGCGCGTCTACGTTCCGTAGGGTTGTGGAAGGCGGGGCAGGGGATTCGCCGCGCCAGGGCCCCCTACAGCTCCAACACCGCTTCCTTCACCACCGTTTTGGTCCCGCCGCGCACCTGCAATTCGGCATCGCCGAAGCCGTGGAAGACGTGGATGCGGCGGGATTGCGCCAGCGGCTTGCCGTCCAAACTGCGCAGCGTGAAGAGCGGGATGGACGAGTAGGCGTGCCCGTTCCAGTTTCGTGAGCGGAAAGCGACGAAATCCGCGCTCTCCACCAGGAAGCCGTACGGCGGAAGTTCGATGGCGCCGCCCAGCTTGGATTGCCATTTCAAGTCCGCGTCTCCCATGTTCACCACCACTTCCACGGTCTGCTTCCCATCGCTGAAGACGCTATGCTGCGCCTTGCGGTCGGCGGTCAGGAACTCATGCCGCGTCATGGGCATTTTGCCGGTCAGTTCGTTGAGCGGGCTGAGCACCTCGTGCGTGTTCTTCATGAAGCGGTCGGCCGGATGCATGCCCTGCGCCCACCCATTCTCCGCGCGCACAAACAGCGCCGGGTCCTTGCCGCCCTCCGGCGGGGCGGGCGGTTCGGCGGCGGTGGCCGTTCCTTTCCAATAGAGATGGTTCGGCACGCTGTGATAGTTCAGCGTACGGCCCAGAATCATGTGCTCGATCGCGTACTCGGCGGCGCGGTTCGCAGCGTAAGAGTACTTCCCGTAGGCTGCGATGGCGTCGTGATAGACCAGCTCGAACAGCGGAATCGCGGCTCCTCCGGTTTCGCTAAGCAAGGTCCGCGTGGCGAACGATGCGCCCGATACCCCGGTGATGCCTTCAAAATAATCGGCATGTGGAATGGCCCACTCGCGGCCGTCTTCGCTGCCGAAGCTGCCGAACACCCCGCGGGCGTAATCGGAAATGGTCTGCTTCCACTTGATGTCGTCGGCTTTGGTAAGAGGGTGCGCGGGATCGAAGCACTCGTACAAGCCCGCCGCATAAGTAGTGTCGATGAAGTAGGCGTTGGCGCCGCTCAGCGTCTTTACCGCCGTCAGGTTTTGCGGCCGCCGCGCCAGTTCCACGGCCTTACGGGAACAGGTGACGTACGCCCGCCCGCCGTCCCAGGTCCCGCCCCGGACCAGGCTGCCGTCGGCGTTCTTCATGATGAACTCCTCGCTGAACGACGGAGAGTCGTGGTACATGTCCTGGTAATTGTCGTGTGGGCTGAAGAGGTAGCCCAGCTTCATCACGCGGCGGGCGCAGTCGGCGAAAGCCGTGTCGCCGCCCGCTTCCGGCGCGGTAGGCAAAATGTCGGGATGCTGATTGTCGTAGCCGCGATGCGTCCAGCCGCCCAGCCCGAACAGAACATTGTCCATCTTGAGATCGTTCTTCAGGTGTTCGGCCACCTGCGCCGCCTCGTCGAAGGTCCAGTTGACGCGGGACGAGACTTCCGCCGTGCTGTCCGCGTTCATGCGCCTCTGTAGCGCTTGCCAGAGCTTGACGTTGGAGGCTCCGATGTACTTAGCCCGCTCGGGATTCTCGCGGATCTTTTGGTCCCAGGTGACCAGCAGTCCATTGGCGCGCGCCACCTGGCGGTACGCCGCGGCGATGGTATTGTAATCGCCCTTGCCCAGCACCGTAACGCGCAGCGACTTCGCCGAATTCTTCAGCGCCGCCGACGTTACCAGGCGCTGACCGCCATCGAGCGAACTCTTGACCTCGATGGCGAGGTACGGGTCGTTCCAGGTCACCAGCAGCGCGGCGCCATTCTTCACCAGGCCGGCCATGTCCATCTGACAGCCTTCGTAATCGCTGGTTCCGAAGCGGTGATTGAATGCCACGCCGCTGTCGGAGGGAATCAGCAGGCCTTCGCGGGCCGGCACGACCACGTAGCCCTTGTCGGAGGCGCCGATGGCGAAGGCTTCGTCGAGCAGGCGTACGTCTTCCGTCTTCAGGCCGGGCGCGATTTCGTAGGCAAGGTCCAGGCTGCGGTTGTCCCGGCCTGCGCTCGCCGCGATGCGCACCCACGCGTTGGGTTGACTTGGGATGGGATGGAAAGTCAGCGTGCGCGCATTGCGTGTCCCACCCGCCTCGAAGGCGCTGAGAGGGTAGCGCACGGGCTTGCCGTCCACCAATACGGAAACCTGGCCGAACCGCCCCGCGGCGGAGGACCACGTCACTCCCGCGGCTCTGTCCGTCAAACGATAGGACCCGTCGGAGGCAATGTCGAAACGAAAAGCCGGGGTATCGATCCCGACGGGCGTGGATTGTCCCCAACCCGCGGCGGCAGAGTAAAGAAGAGCGAACAACAGGGCGAAGCGCGTCATAGCGGCCTCCTGGAAAAGCCCAGTGTAGCCCCCACGCCTGACCTACGCCAGCGTGTCGATCGACCCTACGCGTTGTTCTTCATACTGCGCGATGGCCGCTTCATGGCCCAGGATGTAGCCCAATTCGTCGACGCCGTTCAGCAGACAGTGCCTGGAGAACTCATCCACCGGGAACCGCACGGCGCGGCCGGCGGGGGTGGTCAGCGTTTGGGTTTCCAAATCGACTCTCACCGTCGCGCCGGGATTCTTCGACAGCGCGTCGAAAAGTTCCGCGTGCGCGTCGGGAGGAACCACAATGGGGAGCAGCGAATTCTTCAGCGAGTTCTGCTTGAAGATATCGGCGAAGGAGGTGCTGATCACGGCGCGGAATCCGAACTGCATCAGGGCCCACGGCGCGTGCTCACGCGAGCTGCCGCAGCCGAAATTGTCGCCTGCCAGGAGGACCTGCGCGCCGCGCGCCCGCGGCTGATTCAGGATGAAATCCGGCTTCGGATGTCCCTGCGCGTCGTAGCGCCAGTCGTTGAAAAGCTGGTCGCCAAGCCCTTCCTTGGAAGTGGTCTTCAGGAAACGCGCGGGAATAATCTGGTCGGTATCGACGTTATTGATGGGCAGCGGAACCACGCGGCTTTCGAAATTCGTGAATGGCTTCATAGCAGTGTCCTCGCATCCGTCACTACGCCCGTCACGGCGCTGGCGGCGGCCGTCAGCGGGCTGGCCAGAAGCGTTCGGCCTCCGGCGCCCTGGCGTCCTTCGAAATTCCGGTTGCTCGTCGAGACGCTATACTGGCCGGGCGCAAGCTGGTCGCCGTTCATGGCGATGCACATGGAGCACCCCGGCTCGCGCCACTCGCAGCCGGCCGCGCGGAAAAGCTCCGGCAACCCCTCCGCGATGGCTTGCCGCTTGACTTCCTGCGACCCTGGAACCACCAGCACGCGCACCTTGGCGCTAACCTTGCGGCCCTTCAACACGGAGGCCGCGGCGCGCAGATCCGAAATGCGCGAATTGGTGCAGCTTCCGATGAACACCACGTCGATGGGCAGTCCCGCCAGCGGCTTGCCGCCTTCGAGACCCATGTACTTCAGGGCCTTGGCGATGGAGTCGCGCTGCATCGGGTCGGCCACCGTCGACGGGTCCGGAACCGGCTGCCCGATGGGTACGCCCATGCCGGGATTGGTGCCGTAGGTGATCATGGGTTCGAGCGCATCGGCGTCCATGGAGATGCTGTGGTCGTAGACCGCGCCTTCGTCGGTGGGGAGTTGCTTCCAGCGCGCCACGGCGGCGTCCCATGCGGCGCCCTTGGGGGCGTGCGGGCGTCCATAGAGATATTGGAAAGTCGTGTCATCGGGCGAGACCAGCCCGGCGCGCGCGCCGCCTTCGATCGACATGTTGCAAACCGTCATGCGCTCTTCCATGCCGAGCGCGCGAATGGCGCTGCCACAGTACTCGAACACGCAGCCGGTGCCGCCGCCGATGCCGATTCTGGCGATCAGGGCGAGAATGACGTCCTTGGCGGATACGCCCGCTCTCAGGTTGCCCTCGACGCGCACCTGGAACGTTTTCGAGGGGCGCTGCAGGAGGCATTGCGTCGCCAGCACGTGTTCCACTTCGCTGGTGCCGATGCCGAAGGCCAGCGCGCCGAATGCGCCGTGCGTAGCCGTGTGGCTGTCGCCGCAGGTGACGGTCATGCCGGGCTGGGTCAGTCCCAGTTCGGGTCCGATGACGTGTACCACCCCCTGTCGGTCGCTGTGTACGCCCAGGCAGCGGATGCCGAACTCCGCGCAGTTGGCTTCGAGTTGCGCAAGCTGTTTGGCGGCGATGGGGTCGAGGATGGGCAGCGAGCGGTCGGTGGTCGGAATGCTGTGATCGGCCGTGGCAATGGTCAGGTCCGGGCGGCGGACCTTGAGGCCGCGTTCGCGCAATCCCTGGAAGGCTTGCGGCGAAGTGACTTCGTGCACCAGATGCAGATCGATGAATAGCAGCGCGGGGGAACCGGGCTGTTGGTGGACTACATGGGAGTCCCAGAGTTTTTCGACGATGGTCCTTGGCATAGGCAAATCGGGGGCTGGAAACTAGGGGTTTCGCTTTCTATTGTCTCAAATTTGGCGTCCCGGTACCGCCGCCGGTTTCTGCCGGAGGTTTCTTTGGGGCGCCAACCGGTTTCTGCCGCCGGTACTCTTGTGGATGAGCGCGGGCCGGTAAGTCCGCGCTCACCCGATCGCGGCGCAGACCGCTTCGCCCACCTGTTCGGTAGTCGAGGGCGCGCCGGGAGGCCGCAAATCCGCAGTCACTTTTCCGCTGGCCAGCACGGCTTCGATAGCCGCTTCCACAGCGGCGGCCTCTTCCTTCAGGCCGAAACTATACTCCAGCATGGCCGCCACGGAGCCGATGGCGCCCAGCGGGTTAGCCTTATTTTGGCCGGCGATATCGGGCGCCGAACCGTGTACCGGCTCGTACAGCCCCACCCAGGCGCCGGACGGCCGCCGGTCGCCGATGGAAGCCGAGGGCAACATGCCGATGGATCCCGCCAGCACCGCGCCTTCGTCGCTTAGGATGTCGCCGAACATATTTTCCGTGACAATCACGTCGAAGCGGCGCGGATTCAAGATCAACTGCATGGCGCAGTTATCCACCAGGAGGTGGTCGAGCGCCACGTCCGGATAGTCCCGGGCCACCTCAATCACCACCCGCCGCCAGAGCTGGGAATTCTCCAGCACATTCGATTTATCCACCGACGTGACTTTCTTGCGTCGCGCCTGGGCCAGGCGGAAGGCCACGCGGGTAACGCGTTCGATTTCCGAGCGCGTGTAAGTCATGGTATTGACCGCCCGCGTCTCCGCGCCGTCTTCCGTAATGCCGCGCGGAGTACCGTAGTAAATACCGCCCGTCAGTTCGCGGACGATAATCATATCGGCGCCTTCCACCAGGTGGTTC